>JGI10211J14876_10000212_pt1 | contig 24043 bp, 31 predicted proteins | sample Etolagsediment_FD_14876 | JGI IMG/M metagenome (IMG submission 14876)
CATTCGCACCTTCTTCAGTTCCTGAATTTACCTGGATTTCCCCATCTTTGAACCTGATACTGGAGAATGAGAGGTGCTCTACGTGTGCTTCACAAAAGTATTTTTCTCTGCCAATAACAGAAAGGATAGAGTCGGAGTCCATTTATCTAAGCCTCTTCCTCTTTTGGCCCGGGTGCCTTTTTTCCAGTTTTTTCTTCCGAAACGCCTCCTGTTTCCAGAAGCCCCTTATAAAATGCATACTGGTCTTTTGTTTTAATCAGGCTCAGCAGTATTCCCTGGTCTATTTTTCTCAAAACCAGGTTTCCCCTCTCAGTAGTAATCATGAGCTCTTTAGCTTCCTCCCCAGCTTCCCTTAGGAGTGCATCTCCCACATTGAATGCTGAAGCAGCATAAGACTCCACGCCGCCATGAAGGCCAAAATTGGAAGCAACCTGCACGCCATCTGTTGTTACAATCGCAGCCATAATGTCTCTTTCCTTGAGTTTGCCGAGTAATCCGTCTCCATCCATCTATTCCACCTCTACTCCAAGTGCCCCAACTTTAAGTGGAATCCCGATTGGAAGCTCGTTTCCCACCAGCTCTTTTTTCTTGTCTTTGGTTTTTAGGCTGAATTCCTGCTCTATGCTATGCCTTAATGTGCTTAGGAATTTCTCTTCGTGCATCCCTTCCTCAACCAATAGCAGAATTGTCCCGTTTGCCCCCTTGGCTCTGCTTTCAATTGATTGCAGGAATTTGAAGAGGGACCCCTTTTCATTGTAGAGCGCAAAAGTTGAGAAGGTATGAAAAACAATCCTAAACCGCTTCCCTTCATGCCCCCTTAAAATCTCGCTTACATACAAGGAGATCTCATTTAGGGCTCCGGGTCCCCCGACCTTAAAGACATTTACTTTTCCTTTGCTTTCTTCTGCTCCAGCTTGAGTATAACAATCTATATAGAACAATTCTCCAGGGCCATTAAAATGAAGGTCCCAGCCTGCAGCTGTTTTTTCGATTTCCTTGGGTGACCGGTCTGTTGTAATGTAGATTACTACATCCCCTTCTGATAAACCCTCATCTACAAAATGTGCGGCAAAACACTGTTTTTCGGCACCGGTTGGGCCCACGAGCATTACCGTTGCTGGGAATTTATATCCTCCCTCAAGCATAATATCCAAGGCACGAATTCCAGTGCTCATCCTGTCTTTTCTGAAAATTGGAAGATTCTTTTCGCTCATGCTTCTCCTTTCACAGAAGAAGTTTAAAACTTTCACTTTTTATGCTGTTTTAGGCTATGCAAAAAGTGGAATCAAAAACACCGTATTCTTATCGGGTCCCAGGGGGTTTTGCCTAAAAAGAGCACTAGTTCTCCCTTAACCCTCCGCTTGTCAGGTTTCCTTCCTGACCTTTAGTTGTAGCGCAATATAAGGTTCTGGATTCCGCTTCTCTTCATTTTTGGGCTGTGCGTGCTTGAGAGATATACAAGGTTTCCGCTCCCGCTCATGATGACCTCGCTAATCTCGGTTTCCCCATCTACATACACTGTATTGTAGGACCCGGAAACGACCAGTATCAAGCTCTTGTTGCTACTCACATTTACATGCTGGTTGACCCCTTCTACAACTACTGTTTCGAATTCTGAAGTGCCCTCAGAATCTGCAGTAGCAGCATGCACAGTGCTCTGGCTGCCCGAAACGCATCCCGCACTAAAGAGAAGTACGATTCCCAGAATCGCGTAGACCCACTTCATAATTGAATATTGCACTCCTGCCTTTTAATCCTATTCTTTATGCTGGGCAGGAATCAAAAAGAGAAAAATGAAAATATTGCTTGGCTCTACCTTTTGTGTGCGGCTCCAGACAAATTTTCCAATATCACAGAGCCTCCCACATGAGCCAGCCAATATTTGGGCCTCAGATTCATCTCCGGTGAATTTGCCCCATTTTTTAAAAACAAAAAATGGGCCCAAGGGGATTTGAACCCCTGACCTACGGCTGTCTTAGACCAAATGTATTAGAGGTGGCCATATAAGACCGTCGCTCTAACCAGCCTGAGCTATGGGCCCAGAATAGCTATTCCACCTTAATGCGCCAATACTTTTTAAAGAGTGTCCAGAACCCCTAGAAAATTAGCAACCTTTAAAAATATGAAAAACAGTAAACCCACTTATGGCGCTCGTTGATTTCAACGCGTTTAGCACGAAGGTGCTAACAGCGGTAAAAGGAAGGCTTACTACTAAGGAGATTGGAGTTTTAAAGAGGCTCTTTAGCAGAGTCAAAAAAAGAAACACAATTCTCGCCGCCGGGCTGCTTTCTGCACTTAAAGCCGGAGGGGCATCCAAAACCGACACAGATAAACTATCCAAAATCCTCGAGCGCGCAAACGAAAGAATTCTTGAAGGAAAAAAACCATTTACAGCAGCCGAGAAAAAAGAACTGGCAGTAATCTTTGAGCGTGCAAACATGCCCATCAAGGCAGGAGCCAAATTCAAGCACAATGTAGAATCTGACGCTGATGACCTATTAATCTCGCAGATCGCAGAATCAATCCACAGGGAGAAGAAACGCAAGTTTGAATTTGTCCCAGAAAAAAAGATGAAGAGGAAAGGACCCATAATCCCCAATAGGCCTAAACGAAAAACACAATTACGATAGATGGTTTCCCATGAAATTAAAGCTTACCCCGGAACTCTCATACATTATAGGTTTTTGGAAGGAAACCAAGACAAAAGAAGGGCTAGGAGTCAGTGGAACCGAAGAGCGCCTCTCTATTTTTGTAAAAGCCGTGCTGGCAGCAAACTTAACAGAGCCAACCAAGCTTCTGGCTTCCAGCCCAAAAGAGCCCGAAGAGCCAAGAGAAGAAGCAAAGGAGGAGCCAGAAGGAGAAAAGCCGGAAGAGGATCCCCTTGCCCCGGAAATAAGTTCAGTATATTTCTACCATACATCCTATAGGAAATTTTTCCAAAAAGTGCTTGAAGATGAACTGGAGCGCTTTCAATACAGAAATGAATACAGTGCCTCTTTTCTTGCAGGGCTCTTTGATGCCGTGGGCCTAATCTCTGAAGATGGAAAAATTTACTTTACCAAATGCACCCAAAAAGATGAGATGCTGCTCTATAGGCTTGGATTCAATTCCCTGCGGCGCAAAAGAAAATTATATCTTCAGCGCCCCCTCAAATTCTTAGCATACATTAAGCCATTTACAAAAAAATATGCTGACCACCCCGCCTTCGCCAGGATAAAGCCAAGGCAGCAAGGGTTTTAAGTCTTTTTTGATTGATTCTCAAATATGCATAAGTTCAGTGTGCCAACTTCAAAAACCACTGAAGTAATAGACATAACTGAAATGGTCCTCTTGGCAATAACAGGACAGCAAGGCAAAGCATGCCTTGTCCATATTCCGCATACAACTGCAGCAGTAATGATAAATGAATTTGAGCCCAACATCAAAGAGGATTTTGAAACCCTCTATTCTTCCTTGGTTCCTGATTCAGACTATAAGCATGAGCATGTAGATAAAAATGCGCGTGCACATTTAACAGCATCATTAATTGGAAATTCAGCAACATTTCCTATAGAAAATGGAAAACCTGCCCTGGGAACATGGCAGAGAATCATTTTCGTAGAGCTGGATGGGCCAAGACAGAGAGAAGTTTATGTTCAGGTGTTATAAGATGAAAGCAAAAATATTGTGGAACTCAAAAAAGAAATGGGCAGTTAATTTATCCAGAGAACTAGATGCCTTCCTTAAGAAAAAGAAGGTAAAAACCGTAAAGAAAAATGCTGATTTTACTGTAGTAATCGGAGGAGATGGCACAATCCTATACAACAAAGACAAGTTTGAAGGGCCCGTCCTCGCAATAGGGAGCAAGAAGAGCTTTGTATGCCAGTGCAGCAATGAGGATTGGGAGCAACCCGTTGCCCAATTCATTTCAAATCCAAAATATGAAGAGAGGGTAATGCTCCAGGTCCAGTTTAGAAAAAAGAAATTTCTGGCAATCAATGATGTAGCCATGCTTTCCAAGTTTCATAAAGTCCTTACAATCTCAGTAGACATAGGTGGAGATGAATATTGCTTTGATGCGGATGGCGTGGTGGTGTCTACCCCAACCGGTTCAACTGCATATGCTTATGCTGCAGGCGGCCCGGTGATGGAACCCACTCTGGAGGCGCTGAGCATTGTTCCAATTGCCCCGGATAAAAGGCTCTTTGACCCGGTTATTGTTTCTGCAGGGCATAGAATATCTCTCTCTTCTGGCACACAAGCTCATATAGTAATAGATGGGGGAAAGCCCCTCCAGGTAAAAAAAGGAGAAAAGGTTACAATAACCAAAGCTAGGAAAAAAATAAAATTTGCAATAAGATAGTTATCTTTTCCGGAAGTGCTGATATACAATGAGCAGGACAACCACTCCTACAATTACCATCAGCAGCCCCTTGTAGATGTTGTCATTGGCAGGCTCAGCCACTCCTCCCGTTCCTTCAGACCCTCCAACTTCGCCTTCAAAATACTCCTCATCTGATTCAAAGGCGTAAGTTACTTTTCCGGGCCCAACCACAATCTCATTTTCTCCAGGCTCTACAGTGTGCTCGGACTCTGTTCCACCCGCAGTAACCCTTATAGTTCCGGGCACATCCCCCTCCCAGTAAACTTTGAGGGTAGTGTTGTATTCAGTTACATAGGGTTCAACATACGCTTTTTCATAGAAGGTAAAATGCTCAAAGTCCGAGTATCCACTTACTTCTGGCGCGTACATTGCATATGCATGGGTAGGAAGTGCAGTAAAGTCCCCCTTGTACATCACCCGCAATTTATATGTGAGCTCAGTTTCTTTTCCCATCCGGTCAAAGAAGAACACAGCCTTGTCCTCCCTTGCCTCCATCCTGTATCCTCCATAATACCACCAGTAGTGCTCTCCTTCCTGAATAATTTCAGTCCCCATGGGTATCGGGTCCTCAATTGCTATGTATTCCCCGCTTCCATTAATGTGCAAAGTAACCGTGATTTCATCTCCCACTTTTGCATATGTCTGGCTGTATTCCCTCTCTACTTCAATTTCCCCTTTGGGAATTTCTTCAGTATAATAGGTTTCAGTTAAAGTGTAGTAAAGCGGCCCGTATCCCTGCCTCTCAATTTTAAGTTGGTGTGCCCCATCCGGGAGAGTGATCTCTTTGCTCTCCGCACTCTTGTATCCAAGGCGCTCTTCAAATATTTTTTCTCCATCTAGGTAAACATAGGCAACATAATCAGAATTGAGCTCTCCTGTTTTCTTTGCGTATTCAGTTAATGCAAGCACGGTGACTGCAGTATCTTTTGTGCTCCTCCAGTAGGTTCCTGTTTTATGCACCATCAGCCAGTTTACGCATTTCCTGGCATCTCCCATATCATTGTTTTTTGCCAGGCTCTCAGTTGCATAGGCAGTAAGCTCCATGTTGCTGTGGTACCAGGTGTTTTCCCCTTCAAATTCCAGATGGCAATACTGCCCTGAGCACTCAAGCATAGAAATAAGCCGGGCACACTCCCCATCATCACACTCAGCCAATGCCCCAAAGGAATCATTTGCATAAGTTGTTACAAGTGAAGAATCTATCCGGTTCAATACAAACCTTCCATAAGAGCTATTTCCGCTTTTGAGTGCTGCAAGGCCCCTTGAATATACCTCCGAGTCCACAGTTATCCCGGTTTCCTTGGCAATAGTGAGCCCGTCCATAACATAAGCAGTTATTCGCTCATCCTGCCCGTTAAACCAGCCCCAGCTCCCATCAGAATTTTGGTGCTCATATATTCGCATTAGCCCATCATCAATTAGGGAAGTAATATTCTCTTCTCCAGTGTATTCGAGGCCCAGCTCATCAAGGGTGTGCACAAGAACAACATCNGGGAGGAATCCGCTCATGGTCTGCTCTATGCACCCATAAGGATAACCCACCAGATAATCCANGCTTTCAAACGCAGAAGCTAGAATGGAGGAGTGCAGGGCAAGATTAACAGTTGCATTTTCAGGAGCATCATATGAAATTATTTCAGCAGTCCCTTCAACTATTCCCGACTCCGCATCTACAATTTGCACTCCCAGCTGCAGCACATTCAGGGGAAGCTTTATTGCATCCCCTTCCCCTCCCTCAACAAAAAGGGTAAGCTCCCCAACTCCTGCTTCCATTGCCTTAATGGGAATATAGACTGTTTCCGACTCTCCGGCTTCCAGGCTTATGTGCTCTACCGGGCTCCCCAAAATCCAGATGTTGCTGCTGGATTCTAATGTGACCTTGAATGTTTTGCGCTCTTCCCCATAGTTGAATACCGTAACAGGAACGGCCATTGCATCATCAACAACCAATGCGGGAGGGAGGCTCATTCTTCCAATTACATCTTTGGTTACAAGTACATTACTACTTCCCATTCCCACTGCAATATCCTCATTTGCAACCACGGTTATGTTCCAAGTAGTAAGGGTATCGGGAATATGCCAGATTATCTCCTTTTTTCCATTTTCTAAAATTATGTATGGAACCCAGAGTGCGGTTTCCACAAACTTTTCCCTGATTGTTATCTCTTCTTTGGAAACATCTCCTCCTTCTCCAGCTATTGCAGAGGGAACTGAGGCTTCCTCCACCATTGCCCCATCCATCATAATATTCCGCTCTATTCCATAAACGCGATATCCATTCCAGCTAAACTGCACATCATAATTTTGCAGCGGGTACCCATAAAATTGGGAATAAATATCCCTCCACTGCGCTCCGGAAAGCTCAACAATTGCCTGGTCTACAATGGAGACTGAGGCTGCAGCATTGCTTTGTGCCCCTGCGCGCTTTGCAGTAATTATTATGCGCGCAATCCCCCCGGGTTTATACACTGCATCATGGTCGATTTCTATCTCAACCCAGTCATTTCCCCTAACCATGTAATTTGCATACCCAGAATACCTCTCCCCGTTCCTGATCACAAAAAACTGCACGCTGCTTGTTTCTTCTGCAGTTAATTCCAAGGTATTTATCCCAGAGGAAACCTCAAAGAATTCAATCTCTGGGACACTCCCCATAGAAGCCACAACCAACCTCCCTTCAATCGGTGAAGTGACTGTAACCTCAATTTTTTCTCCGGAAAGGTATTCATTTTTGTCTAAGGAAACTTCAAGGTAATTCCAGCTCGACCAGCTGTATTCCGATACATAGAAATACTGCTCAACCTTTGCATCCTCTGCTTCTGCAACAAGATAATAGCTTCCATATTCCTGGGGCGTATGCTCAAATGAATAGCTTCCATTCCCGGTGCTGAAATTCCCTTCAAATACAGGCACTGCACTCTCATTTACCACATATCCAATTTTACTTTCATAATATCTATATTCCTCGCTTTTGTAAATTTTTAGTGTGCCCGCAACCCCCAAGGGCTCATCATGTTCATCAAATGCCAAAAGCGTAATCAGCCCGCTTTTATTTGCCTGCATCTGTGGCATCAATATTTCCAGATTTACTTTTTCCAAAACCGAAAGAGTAGTTTCCGCTTCACTAACAATTTCGCTCTCATCGGTTACCGAAACCTCTACCCGATAATCTCCAGTGGCATTGGTCCCATTCCACTCAATTGTTCCAACTCCATCTTTTGTGTAAATCAGCCCTTCAGCAACCTTTTGTTCACCCCAATATGGGTAAGGCATGCAATCACAGTAATAATTGCGGTAAAGAGGCCAATAATGGGGCCCGTAATAAATCTCAAATTTAACTTCTGCATCTGCGGGCCCCCCAAAATAATACTCAGTGTTCACATCTACATAAGCAGTTTCGTTTATTGTGTAAACATCTTCACGCGGCTTAAGTGATACATCTATCTCTGGGCGCTTATACTCCTGCACTTCAAAATTATACCATCCAGCGTAACTTTGGTTCCTGCGTATCTGCACTGAATAGCCCCCCAAAGCAGCCTCTTCATCCAGAGGCAAGTCAAAACTTATCCTTGAATTTACTGCGGCAATTGAATTGCTGTAAACTGTATCATAATTTGGGCCCCTCACCTCAACATCAAAACTTCCCAGAACCGTTTCATATGCGTTTTCATTCTCTAGGAAAATGACTGCAGACACATGCACTGTCTCCCCAGGCTGGTATAGGGTTTTGTCGCTAAAGAGATAACTGGAGAAGGTTTCCCATTCTCTCCACTCAGGCAGGTAATCATAGTTTCCGTAATTATAATACTCTATCTCTGTTGCTTCTCCATTGTATTCCCCCCGGATAGTTTGCAAGCCTTCAGAGTCAAAGCTAAAAACCCCCTCAACTCCGGAAACAGTATCCGTCTGGGTAGTTTTCCCGCTTTTGTTGTAGATAAGGATTATCCTCCCACCTTCAACTGCAGAGCCATCAGTTTTATAGAGAAACAACCCTTTTCCTTCTGCTGCAGGTGCGTGGCCGTTTCCCCCCCCATTTTCATAAAAAGTAGGCCATTCTTCAGTTGGGCTAATTGCCATGAGCCCAATGGAACTCACCCTGAATTCATAGCTTTCCTCTTCCCCAAACTGCTCCTTTGCCACCACCGTATATTCCCCAACCGGGAGAGTAAGCTCAAATGTTTCGTAAGGAGTATACCACGAGTGCTCGGGGTCCTGCTCAACAGTCCTTACTTCATGGAAAACATTATCCCCATAATTATCAAATATATCAACAACCAAGGTGCCGCTAGCGCCGCCCACCCCAATTTCAATTGTATCCCCAGGCATGTACTCGCTATCTACATTAACCCACATTCCGGCGTGTATTACTCCAAGGAGCAAAAGCAAAAGAGCAAATTTTCTATACATACTTGCCTCACTCCATCATCTTCTTTAAATATTGCACCCATCTTTCGCCTTTGCCCGAAAAATAAAGTTTAAAAATATTTCTAATCTAACCCTTCAGCTTATGGACAAAAAAATCCTCAAGCATGGTTTTGCTGAAATCCAGGTAAGGGCATCAGGAATGCTTCAAAAACACAAGTTTAGCCTGAAGAAGGAGAAATCCGCATTTGGAGATTACTATTTGCTTGAGATTGACCAGCCCATAGGAGTTGCTGAATTGATGCGTGTGGCAAATGAGGTGGATCTCCCAATACGCGCACCGACAGGATTCTTCTTTCCTAATGGAAAAACGCCCAAGGATTTTCCGGTTAATAAGTAGGCTTAAATCCTTCCTTCTTTTAAACTTCACTCCGAACCGCAGGGGGGACACCCCCCTTCAGTTTGAGGTTCTTCCTGATTCCCCCCGATTTTTGAATACCATTTTTCACTCTCGACAAAGCTTAACTATTTATACTTGACCTAGCTAATTAGTGTCCTTTAAGTGGTGGTGAGCTATTCATGGAAAAGAGGAGAATTTATCCAATTAAGGGCTATTCTGAAGAAATGGTAGCAGTAGCTTTTGCAAAAACAAGCAGGAGCCCCGAATCTTTTGACAAACTAATTGCAGAATTGGATCCCGAATCCACAAAGGATTTCCATGAAAAATGGGTAATCCGCTTTGGGCATGGAAGTGTTGCAGAGCACGCTTCAGTCCACTTGGCTGCAGAGAACATCTCCCGCCTTTCAGTTGAGTGCATCGAAAGCAATCGCCTTGGAGCCTACACGGAAAAATCCACCCGTTACCAGAAGCTGGATTCCGAGCGTGTGCATTACCCCAAAGAGCTTAAGGGAACCAAGTATGAAGAGATTTACAAAAAAACAATAGAAACACTCTTTTCAGCTTACGAATCCATTCTTTCCCAGATGATAGAATACTATCATACAACCACTCCCAAAAAGGAAGAAGAATCCGAAAAGAAATATGAAGCTAACCTCAAACTAATGGCGCTGGACAATGCCCGATTCCTGCTTCCAAATGCAACCCTTGCAAATGTAGGAATCACGTTCAATTCCAGAGTCCTCATGCACGCACTCAAGAAGATGCTCTCTTCCCCATTGGAAGAAGTGCGTGAAATTGGAAAAGAGTTGCTTACTGCTTCGCGAGAAGTCCTCCCCACCCTAAGCGGAAACCCGGAATCCAGTACTTACCTGGAAGAAACCCGCATAGATTTCCGTTCTGACCTTTGGGACCAGAGAAGCGGTTTCAATAAAAAAGTAAAACTGGTTTCCTATGACAAGGATGCACTGGAGAAAATAATTGCTGCATTCCTCTACAAATACTCCGGGCTTTCCTTTAAAGATGCGGAAGCCCGCGCAAAGGAAATGGAGCAGGAAGAGAAGAAATCCACAATCAGGAAGGCATTGGAAAAAATTTCAAAAGAGCCTCCCATGCGTGAATTCGAGCACGCTTACTATACTTTTGACCTGGTTATGGACCAGGGTGCATTCTGTGAATTCAAGCGCCACAGAATGCTCACTTTAACTCCCCAAGAGCCAACTGTGCACTTAGGCTACCACACCCCGGAAGACATCAAAAAAGCAGGGATAACTGCTGAATTCTCTGCTGCTCTGGATGCCGCTACAAACGCATTTAAGGAAATGGAGGAGGACTTTCCATATGCTGCAGGGTATTTGGCCACAAATGCGCACTATAGGCGCTGCTTAGCCACGATGAACCTGCGTGAACTGAACCATTTCATCCGCCTAAGGTCCACTCCCTGGGCACACTTTACAATTAGGGAAGTAGCATATGGAATGCTAGAAGAAATACAGAAAGCGCAGCCGGACTTGACGTTTTGGGTAGAATCAAGAAGCTGATTATTTGTAGAACTCCAGCATTGTATAATACTTGAATTCCTTTATTGCTCCCGGGAATTTCTCGTTTGTCCGTTGTATCATCTTTAGCATGTCCTCATGCTGCTTCACTTCTATGTCTAATTCCACATCTGAATAGTAAACTGTTTTTTCGCTATATGTTGTTTCGGGCAGGGAATAAAGGTAACGCTTTATTTCGCCCAGTTTTTTTCTGCTATTCAAATACAAATCCACCTTGTAATATTCGTACCCCAGCAACCCATAGTCCATATTGCACCTGTAAGCAACTATTATCCCCTCCCTTTCCATCCTTTTCATCCTGTAACGCACTATTCTTTCAGTGAGCCCAAGTTTCTCAGCTATTTCAGTTGTAGGGATGCGTGCATTCCTCATAATTATTGCCAGTATCCGCAGGTCAACATCATCAAATTTTGCCACCTTCCTTTTTTTCAGAGTGTGGAATGCTTTCTTTGGTTTCCCAGTCAAATACTCTCTGGTGTATTCACTGTATTCTGTCATTATCTGCGTCATCAAACTTCCAATGTCTTTCTCAAACCTACCCAGCATCTTATCCAGGATTTTTTCAAATTCAAAATTATCCCTAGCCCACACCCCCATCGCAAAATTGAACTTCCCACTTGTTTTACCGAAAGCCCATACGTGCGGATTTTCCTTTGCAAACTTGATAAATTGCTCAATTATCTCAGGGTTCAGCTGCTTTTGCTTTATGTAAACCCTATAGCATCCCATGCCCAGCGCAGCCCTGTCCACCAAGGTATAATACCCTTTGATGGCCCCTTTTTTCTCGAGCTTGGCTATTGCGTAGGAAACGCGCTCCTTGCTCATTCTGGCCTTCTTTGCAATGCTTGCCATGCTTTGCCTTGCATTGGTTTCTAGTTCGTGCAATATTTGTAATTCTTTTTTGCTTAATTCCAACTTCATACCAATCTACCTACAATAAACTATATAAATTTGTCATTTTCTTGGAAAAACCACTCTAAAACATTTATATTCACGAAAAACCACAAATCATATGTGAAAATCAATGAAAGTAACCTTCCTCCATGGAGACATCTCATGGAAAGCCAGCGGAAAAAAGAACGGAAAGCGAAGCTTCACTGACAGGAAGTTCAGGCCAAGGATCTCAGAACGCCTCCTATCTGGAAACCATTCCAACACTATTATTGCAGAGGTACATGCCCAGAAAAAAGATGAGCGCATACCTATGGAGAGGCTTGTTAGGGAATTCAAGGCTCCCTGCGACCTCTTGAAATCAGAGAACATAGTGATTCTTCCCTACGCCCACCAGGATGAGAATACCAAGAGGACTATGGATGGCGAGTCAGCCTTAGAGTTTCTGAACCAGCTTGCTTCAGCGATCTCAGAATCCATGGGGAAGGTTGTGCCCGTTGCTGCTTTTGGTGTAGATAAGGAAGTAACACTCAGGATAAAATCCCATAGATTTGCAGCCCATTTCCGGAACATAAAGCCTAGGCTCAGGGACCATTTCCGCGCATGGAAGGAAAGAATCAAGATGAATGCCTCAATGATAGTCGGAAGTGCCACTGCTACTGTTGCTTCTATTACCGGAGCACATTTTCTTGAGCAAGCTGGGATGAGCCGCTTTCTCTCCACATCAATTGGCTTCCAGGCAATTCTCTTTGGGGTAGGTTTTAGCGCTGTGATGGCTTCTTGGTTTTTTTCGCACAGTAGCAGATATCTCTGCCTAGGCGGATTGAAAAAATTCGGCGCAGATACTTGGTTGTTCTTCAAAAAGCTGGGTCTTGCACAATTATGTTCAGTGGGAGCATCCTTTGCTTCTTCAGCCCTATTGACATATGTTCTAGAAGCACCGAATACACTGATAGTTTCAGTAAATTGGGTTCTGGACAAAATAGCATTCTATACTGCAGCGAACCTATTGACTTCAAAAAAAGACCTTGAAAAGCGGGAATAAGCACTATTTTTCTCCTATTTCTATTTCCCCAAATTCGTTATTTATAACCCGGAAGCTCCCTCTCCCTTCACAAGAAGAGATCTCACAGTGCTCAAGTGCAGAAACTGCACTCTGCCCATTAACAATTGCTTCAATTTCATTTCCGCTACACTCAAGTTCAACAACCCACTCAAGTTCTACAGTGCGCGAATTCCCGGAGCCCAAGGCACAGGCGGAATCCCCGGCACTCCCAAGTGTTGCAGCGGCAATCTCCGCCTGCTTAAGGGAAGTTAATTGGTCTTCAGTATCTTTGATTATGGCAAGAGCCCCAAGGGCAAATGCAATCAAAACCAGAGCAAGAGAAAAAAGAAGAAGGTATTCAACAGTTACCTGTCCCTTCATTTGCACGTGTCATCCTCCTCACAAGTGCCAGATTTACATTGTGAGTGGTATTGGCATGCTTCCCCAGAATCTCTTTTTGCAACGTTTGTCTGCTCAAGCAGTTCCTGGCTCTGTGCTTCTACATGCTCTCCAGTCTGTTCCCCAATATTCATGAGATATGTTGCAGCCAAAGCGACAATTGCAATTACAACTGCAAGCAATATCAGCATCTCCGCAGATACTTGTCCTCTCATATAAATCACATTTTATGGGCAATTCCCATTGATTGGAAATTGTATTCAATTTCCAAAGTGGACAAACTTTTACAATTTTGTCCCCCATTTAATGAACATATTCAGACACAAAATCTTTTTATATGGAACTTTTCATCCAAAGCAGCAAAATAAGAAAAAGATAGGGGCCACTGGGGCCCAAACTAACGAATATAGGTAATGTCCTTTTGGGACCCAGTCATCTGCTGCTCAACTTCCTTTTCAATCTTCTTGATGACTTTCTCACGCCCTGTAGCTTCTTTCTCAAGCTCAGCAAGATTTATTTCGAAGCCGAGCAAATCAGAGAGTTTCTCAACCACATTCTTTGCAGAAGTATGGTCCACGTAGCTTCCATGGGTTTCTCCCATTATGCAGATTCCATCCATGTTTTGGAACTTTGCAAGCCCGGGAAGCAATCCTGCAACCCCGACAATAGAGCCCCGGGTTTCCCCAAACACAACTCCCTTTTTTTCAAACTCCCGCTTGATGCGCTTGTTGTTTGCGGAGCCGAACACTCTTCGCTCTTTTTCCACTTTGCCTGTGCTGTATCCCCCAATTGTAATAATCAGGTTTACGCCATGCTTTTCTGCATATCCCAGGATTTTATCAGCCACTTCATACTGGCCCACAGTGGATACTGCCTGCACATCCCCCACAACAATCAAGAGGTCGCCTTTCTTTCCCTTAACCCGGTAAACTGTATTCTTGAGAAGGCGCAGGCCCCCTGTTTTTCCCATCAGCACCTGGTGGGGAAAGTGTGGAGAATAAATTTCTGCAATCTTTTCACCTTTTAATTTTTTGATCATGTATTTTGCAGCAACCTGCCCGACAAGGCCGATTCCCGGAAGCCCGGTAACCATTACCGGTTTCTTCAATTTAACTTTCTTTGTTTCTTTAACGATTGTTTTATCCATAACTACAACTCCTTTTTGCCCTTGATTGGAGGCTTTGTCTCCAAGCCGGACGAAATTCCCATCTCCTCTCTGCGGTATTTTGCATATCGATCGTTAGGGTTATATTTGGGCGGGTGAACAGAAATGCTTTTTTCCCCACAGTGCTCCAAAAGCAGAGTGACTTCGCCGCAGGATTTGCACTTTTTTATGCGCTTCATTTCTTCTCATCCTCACTGGAGAATTCGCAATCCTTTCCATTGAGGCTCTTTTCAATAGATTTCAAAAGTTTATCCATCTTCTTATTGGCAATCTTATAGTCTTCTGCAGTTAACCCGATTCCATATTTTCCCGGTCCAAGGTAATGAGCGTCCACTTTTCCCAAAGAAGAGCGGATTACCTCCACCCCATTTGGTTCATAGCAGGTAACACTGAGCACTTTACTTATCTCTGCCACAGGCTTTTTGATGTATTTGGGTATAATAGTTAAAATTTCTTCCCGAAGTGCCCCCTTGACATCAATGTCTTCAAATGCGCTCTCCCCGGAATCCCTGATGTCTTCTAAGAAGTCATAAAGAGTTTCATACTGAGCCAGGATTTCTTCTTCAAGCTTCTCCAGATTTTTTTTGGATTTGGACTTCTTAATTGAGACTTCCAAAAGCTTATGCGCGCGCGTGGCCCGCCTCACTTCTTCAAGCTTCCGCTTTCTCTCTTCTTCGTTTACTCTTTTTTTGGAAACATCCACCTGCATTTTTTCCTGGTCAATCCTGTGCACACGCAAAACCAGAGTCTGGTTCACTGAAACAAATTCGTGGATATTCTTAATCCAGCGCGGCGCGACTTCAGAAATATGCATGAAGGCTTCAATTCCTTCATACTCTTTGAGGCTGAGAAATGCCCCATAGGGCATGATTTTAGTTACGGTTCCAATAACCAGTTCATCTTTTTGAGGAAACTTGGGTGCCATTACTCCAGCTCCTTAACAACGATCCCATTTGTGATAATTGCCTTTCCTCCCGAAGGAGATGCGAGGCGCTTCCCGCATACTTTACAGTCTACGGGGCTAGAAGCGTTGCTAAAGATGTTTTGCTCGTTTCCGCATTCACATTTTACTACAATAAATTTGCTTGCCATAATAATTACCTCTGAATCTCTACTTTTTTCTTGGTCCTTCCCCTGAGTACACGTGGGGTCTTTTTGCTGCAATCCGGGCAGGTAAGCATTAGTTTTTGCCTCTTTCCCTGCTTCTTTACAGTCTTTTCACCAGCTCGTTTTCCTCCATGCCCCAAAAGGGAGCGCTCGTGCTTCCTGTTTCCGATTGCTTCGGTCCTTGCCCTTCCCTTGCTGGCAATCTTTACCTTCATTTTTACATGCTTGCGGCAGTAGGGGCAATATGCGTTAATCTCCTTTGGAAATTTCATATGTAAAACACCTTCTTTGCTTAAGCGAGCAATTCCGCCATCTTTTCCTTAAGAAGCCACTTGGCTTCATCTGGAGGCAGGTTCACTTCTTCTCCCGTCTTAAATGGCCCATAGACTTTTTCATCAAGGCCCTTATACGGACTTATGTTTTTGAGTAGCCTAACCCTTTTAAAATGATCCTTTTTTCCACTCCCGTTAGATTCCTCGAAAATAAATGCTAATTCCGACTCATTCTCATCAATTGCACTTGAGAGGTGCGTGAGGAAGTTGGCCTCTTCCTTAGTCATGCCGGTGCTTTCCTTTTTTCCCCTAAGGGCAAGCAGGACAAGCTTTTCATTGCGCTTATTTACAACGGCCTTTGCAATCTTCCTCAGGTTCTCGTATTCCTTAATCACAAGCAGGTTCTGGGAACCCATCGCTTCTTCTTTCTTTTCCCCGAGGAAATCCCTGAGTTGGGAGTAAAACTCTTCATCCACTTGACATAACTCGCTTGAGCCCATCTCGGAGCGTTGCATTTCCCTGAGTTTTGAATAATTAAGCATTAAGTTCTCCCAAACTCCTTTTGTTCGGAAGTGCTTAAAAAACAGCCAGATTCTCCAAGCGGGAAGGAACCTTTAAATGGATACTCTCTATAACTAATAACAATACCTTTGGGTGGGTGTGTTTGTACTATGTCGCTTAGCCGTAAAACTCAGGGAGTTGAGATACTTCCGGCAATCCTGGTAAAGAGCAGGGAACAATTTTTGGAGCAATTAGAGCTGGTGAGGCCCCATGTAAAAGGAGTACATATAGATATTATGGACAATGTCTTTGTTCCAAATGAAACTCTGGGCATGGATGAGCTTAAGCCGCTTCCCNCAGGGATTGGTTATTCACTGCATTGGATGGTGGAGAAGCCCGAAGAGTGGATTGCCCAGCTCCCCGGGACGCACATGCACATGATACATGTTGAAACCGTTGAGTCACCAGAACATTTTGAAAAAATAGAAGGGGCAGTAAAAAAAGCCGGAGGCAGATTAGGTATTTCGCTTAATCCGGATACGCCCCTAGACTCCATTCTTCCCTATAAAGAGGTGGTTTCCCGTTTTCTTGTAATGTCAGTCATCCCTGGCTTTGACGGCCAGAAATATATTGAAGAAGTAGAGCCCAAAATTACCCGGCTTAGAGAAGAATGCCCAGAACACCAAATAGAAGTGGATGGAGGAATTACTTTTGAAACCGGTCCCCGTGCAGTAGCTGCGGGTGCAGATGTGCTGGCAAGCGCCAGCACAATCTTTCGGGCTGAAAATCCCGGTGAAGCAATTAAAAAATTAAAAAAACTCGCAGATGAGGCCTGACGAATATGCCCAGAAAATTCCCAAAAGTAAATGACCCAAAAAAACTCAAGCTTATTGCAAATACGATAAGGAGAGATGTTGTTGATATGCTTACTGAAGCAAAGTCCGGGCACTCAGCCGGCTCAATTGGCTTAGCAGATATATTTACAGCCCTTTACTTCAATGTGCTCTATCATGACCCACAGGACCCGGAGTGGGAGGAGCGCGACCGCTTTGTGCTTTCCAATGGCCATGTTTGCCCAGTGATGTATGCAGCACTTGCACATGCAGGCTATTTCCCAAAAGAAGAGCTCCTTAGCTTGAGGAAACTCGGGTCCAGGCTGCAGGGCCATCCCCACCGGGAGGCTCTTCCTGGAATAGAGAATTCATCCGGGCCTCTTGCCCAGGGTTTTTCCATTGCAGTGGGAATGGCAATTGTTGCAAAGCGCGAACACAAGCGCTGGAGAGTTTATAGTGTAGTTTCAGATGGGGAGCAGCAGGAAGGCCAGGTTTGGGAAGCAGCAATGCTTGCATCCAAATTCAAGCTCGGAAATTTAACGGCAATAATGGACCGCAACAATATCCAGATCGACGGATTTACTGAAGAAGTGAACCCAATTGAGCCAATTGCGGCAAAATACCGTGCATTTGGATGGAACGTAATTGAGGTGGATGGGCACAACATTGGAAAACTAATTGATGCCTGCAATGAATCCAAAGCAGTTTATGAGCGTCCTACAATGATTATTGCCCACACAATTCCAGGAAAGGGAATTCCCTTCATGGAATTCCTGACTGAATGGCATGGAAAGTCCCCAACAAAGGAACAGGCCCTCGAAGCCCATAAGATACTTGAATTGGACAGAAGGGAAGTGGAGGAGGGGTGATTTGAAATGGCAGTTTCTTACAATAAAAATCCCGAAGAAAAAAAAGCAACCCGCGATGGGTTTGGAAGAGCACTTTTAGAACTCGGAGAGGCGGATAAGAATGTGTGGGCACTTACTGCAGACCTGTCTGAATCCACCCGTACCCATTGGTTTGCGGAAAAATTCCCAAGCAGGTTTGTGCAGATAGGGATTGCAGAACAGAATATGGCGGGTGTGGCTGCAGGAATCGCATCCTGTAGAAAGCGCCCCTTCATTTCCTCGTTTGGCGCATTTTCACCGGGAAGGAATTGGGAGCAAATAAGGGTCTCAATTTGCTACAACAACGTTCCAGTAATAATCCATGCGTCCCACACAGGAATCACTGTAGGTCCTGATGGGGCATCGCACCAGATTCTGGAGGATGTTGCCCTTATGCGTACGCTTCCAAACATGAATGTGCTTGCCCCCGCTGATTTTGAGCAGGCAAAAAAAGCGACCTGGATTTTATATGAGCAGAATATGCCAGGGTATATGAGGACCAGCAGGGAAAAAATCCCTGTGTTTACAGATGCAGAAACTCCTATGGAATTAGGGAAATCCAACCTGTATATTGAAGGAAGCGATGTTGCAATCCTCTCATGTGGGCCAATGACCTGGCATTCGCTTCTGGCTGCAGAAGAATTGAAAAAAGAAGGAATTTCTGCGGCAGTTGTGGATATGTATTCAATCAAGCCAATAGATGTAGAGCGGATTAAGGAGATGGCAAAGAAAACCGGGTTGCTGGTAACCGCAGAAGAGCACCAAGTGAATGGAGGAATGGGAACTGCAGTAGCAGACATTCTCTCTTCATACAAAAACGATGCAGTTTTGCGCAGGCATGGAATTTACAACAGGTTCTGCGAGTCCGGCTCTGCTGCTGAACTCCTGGCAAAATACAAATTGGACTCAAAGGGAATTGCAGAAGTGGTAAAAGAAGAGGTAAAGAAAATTAAAGGGTGAAAGAAATGAAATTTTTCGTAGATACAGCTGATGTTGAAGCAATCAAGAAGGCAATGGAGCTGGGAATGTGCAATGGAGTTACAACCAACCCCTCACTCATTCTCAAGTCGGGAAAAGACCATAAGCAGGTAATTGGGGAAATCTCCGAAGTTGTGGGGGACAAGCCCATCAGCGTAGAGGCAATTTCTCTGGATGCAGAAGGCATGGTAGCTGAAGCAGAAGAATTCGTTACTTGGGGCAAAAACATTGTAATCAAGGTCCCCATGACCAAGGAAGGGCTCAAAGCAACCAGAATTCTGGCAGCAAAAGGAATCAAGACCAATGTAACCCTGGTATTCTCAGCGTCCCAGGCACTCCTCGCAGCAAAGGCAGGAGCGGCATACGTTTCCCCATTTGTAGGGAGATTGGATGACATCTCTGAAGATGGGATGGAACTCGTAGCCTCAATTATGGACATCTACGAAAACTATGAATTTGAAACTGAAGTAATTGTTGCTTCCATTCGCGACCCAATTCATGTAGTTGAATCTGCAAGGCTTGGTGCAGATGTTGCAACAATTCCCGCAGCAGTAATGGAGAAACTTTGGAAGCATCCGCTTACTGATGCAGGAATTAAGAAGTTTTTAGAGGATTATGAAAAAAGCAATAAGTAAATTATTTATTGCTCTTCTTTTTCAGCTTTAACCTCAATTGTTGTTCCATCTTTTGCACAAATAGTATTCTTGAAAACCTTCTTAGCCTCAGCTTCCAGCTCAGGCCCTTTATATCGAGCCCCAATATGTGTCAAAACAAGTTCCTTAACTTTAGCTTTCTTTGCAATTTGGGCAGCTTCAGCAGCAGTAGAGTGCCCCCTAAATTTAGCCTCCTCTTTTAAATCTTCTCCAAATGTAGAATCATGAATTAATAAATCAGCGCCTTTGGCAAAGTCCACATTCCGCTCATCGTAGCAGCAGTCTCCTGAGTAAACAACTTTAACCCCTGGGCGCACCCAGGAAACATCTTCCAATTTGATTTTCTTTTTCCCAACCTCAACATAACCCTTCTTCTGGATTTCAGTAAACATCCGCCCCTTTAGCCCAAGCTTCTTCGCCCTTGCCTCATGGAATTTGTTCTTGTCATCTTCTTCAAAAATCAGCCCGAATGCAGGCCTGCTCTGGTGGGTTACCCGAAATGCAGAAATAGAGTAGTCCTTGCCCCGATAGAGTTCCCCTTCATGTATTTCCCTAAGGTCCAGAAATGATGGCTCCCAGCCCATTGTAGGGCTTATTCCTGCAAGCATCCGCTCAAAGTCCTTTGGGGCAAATATGGTAATCTTTTCACGCTCGGTATTCATGCGCACAGTTTCAATCAGCCCAAAAATTCCCATAACGTGGTCCAGATGCAGGTGTGTAATAAAGATTGCTTCTACTGCCCCATACCCAATTCCCCGGCGCATCATCTCGCGTTGGGCGCCTTCTCCACAATCCCACAAAAATAGCTTATCGTATTTTAGGGCAATTGAAGGCATTGCACGGTGTGCACTGGGAACAGCAGCACTAGTTCCAAGAAAAGTTACTTTGAGCATAACTTAGATTAGACAAAGAATACTTTAATAAAATAAGAGGAAAGAAGCCTAAAGCTTCTTTTTTGGCTTAGCCTTGTTCTTTACGATTTTGACTTTAGATGGAGTCAGGATAACAAGGTCCGGAGTGAGGAGGGCGATATCCCCATTCGCTTTTTCACAGTTCATCTTAAGCTTTCCAATAATTGTTTTGAGCCTGTTTGGCTGCTTGGAGAGAGTATGAACATTAAGAATGATGATGTTTTTGGAAACAAGCTCTTTCATTGCAAGATTTGCGTCCCCCTCATTTCTCAAGTCAATCCTCTTTACATAGAAATCTGCTGGAGGGTTTACCGCATCCCCTTCCGCTTCCAAATCCAAATAATGTTCAAGGTCTGGGACCTCTTCCTTTTCCTTTCCGCCCATAATCTTGTCAAATATGCCCATTATAACACCTTGTATAGAGAGTTAGCTTATTTAGATAAGCATATTTAAATACCTTATCCCGCTCTTCTAAAATATGTTCCCAGCTCATCTAACGCAGCCTTTTTCTGCCCATTTTCCAAATCCCTCTCCTGCAGCCTTCCATCTATAGGATAAGAATTACCTCCAGTTTTTCATTACTGTTACGCCAGGGAGAAAATAGCGGAAGCATAGCTTTAATAACCATTTCCACTAATCATTGGTTGAAGTGGTCCAAATGCCTTCTTTTGATGAATTTATTACCGAATCCAGGATTTTCAAGGATAGGGATGTTCTTTCTCCGCACTACATTCCAGACACACTGCATTTTCGTGAACATCAAATCCATGAATTAATGTCTTCTCTCGCCCCGGCCCTAATGGGGAAAAAACCAAGGAACATTTTCATCTATGGAAAAACAGGCACTGGAAAAACCTGCTCGGTTCGCCAGGTTACAAATAAATTCTTGGAAAAAGCCGGAGGGAAGTCACGCGTAGTCTACATAAACTGCAGGATACACAACAAGCCGTATCGGGTAATGCTCAAAGTGGCAAAAGCAGTAATGGAAGGTTTTGACAAGCAGGGTTATGGCCTTCCGCATATCTATGAGCGCATTTTAGAGTGGGCAGCTGATGGAAAGCAACTCATAATAGTCTTAGATGAAATAGATATGGTCAAAAACTTAGATGAATTGCTCTATATGCTAACGCGTGCAAATGATGAATTGGAAGCAGGAGGGATATCCCTGATAGGAATATCTAACCGGCTCCTCTTCAAAGATGACTTGGACCCAAGGAGCAAAAGCAGCCTGTATGAGCGGGAAATGGTTTTNCCCCCGTATACTGCGCCTCAATTGCAGGAAATACTTAGGCAACGGGCAGATTTAGGATTCCACAATGCTGCATTTACAAGCGGGGCAATCAGCCTTGCAGGGGCAGTGGCAGCCCAAGAGTCAGGGGATGCACGATATGCGCTAAAAATCCTTTCCAGAGCCGCAGAAATGGCAGATGAAGGGCAAAAGAAGAGGCTGACCGATGCAGAAGTAAAAGCAGCCAGAGACTTAGTGGAGTTGGATATAGTAAAAGAGGCAATTGAGAAACTTCCTGAAAATCACCAGGTAGTCTTATATGCAGTTGCAAGGCTTTCTATTTCAGGAAGTAGGTATGCAAGGCTGGATGAGGTGCAGGATGGGTACCTTTTCTCAGGAGAAGTATATGAGGAGTATACATCCCTCTGCAAAAAAATCAAGAAGCAGCCAAAAACTGCAAGAAGCTACCGTAGTTACCTAAATGACCTGGAAATGCTTGGCTTGCTTACTTCAGTTGAAAGCGGGAAGGGTATTCGGGGGCACACTAAATTAATTAAACTAGGGCACCCGCCCCACGAATTAATCAAAATCGTTTCAAAAAATCTAGAGGGATAAAAATGGACATTATAGATTTTTTTTATCAGGCCGGAGCACTTAAGGATGTTGACCGCTCGGGCTGGAAAACAGTAGGAATACAGCCAGAAAGTGTTTCTGAGCACAGCTACCGCACTGCGTTAATCGCATATGTTCTTGCAAAGGAAGAAAAAATAGAGGACTTAGAAGGGGTCCTGCTTGCAGCCCTTCTGCATGATTTGCATGAGGCACTTACTACGGATTTGCACCTTGTTGCAAAGAAATATGCAAAAGTAGATGAGGCTGCAGCCAGGAAAGATACGCTAAAGGCATTTCCGGATTTGCTCAAACCTTTTAATAACAAAAAGACCATGGAAATCATAAAAGATGCAGACAAGCTTGAATGCATACTCCAGGCAAAAGAATACCAGGATTTGGGAAATCCCTATGTAGCTGACTGGATAAAAAATGCGTCCAAAGAACTAAAAACAAAGTCTGCAAAAGATCTTTGTGAAAAAGCACTGAAGCGTGATTCGTTTGCATGGCTTTTTGAGGCGAGAAAATGAAAAAAATACTCTTTTTGGCACTCAGCCTGATTCTCCTCTTTGGATGTATGAAACTGAAAACGGCAGAGGACTGCAACAATCTTAAGGATGAAGATATTCTTGAGCAGACTGCGTGGGGAGAGAATGTAGTCAGTACGGATTCTTCCGTAATCACTAAAGCAAAAGTAACATGTTGGCATACCGCTGCATTAGGCTATGCGGCAAAGAGGGACCCGGACTCTGCAGCAGATTCCTGTGAAGAGATCAAGCAAGCATCAATCCACCCCAGTGATTCTGATACGCTTAATCGGGAATATGTAATGTGCATAGATGCGGTTGCAAACAGAATGCGCGAGCCTTCTTTATGTGAGAAGATAGATGAGGCCGAGTTTGAATTTGAAAAGAAGCGATGCATTGAGCACGCCACGCCTCCCCAGTCAGTTTGTTCCGGTACCGCTTTCGCGTTGCTTGCTCTGGCCAGTTCTCTTTTTCTAATTAAAAGCAGGAAAAAGTAAAATAAAAATTAGTTCATTCAGGGTCTTCCGCATCCATTAATTCCAGAGCTTTTCTAACGCTCATTCCTTCGCGTATTCCCAAATCATCAGCCCAGCTAGTTGTATGCTTACCTTTGCATTAAAGAATTCAGAATAATTCTTAACTCCGGAAACAAAGGCTGCAACATCCCCAACTTTCTCTGCAGTTTCTTTATTTACATAGCTGCATGCAATATATCCGCGTTTTGCGCGGACAACAATTAGTGTGAGGTTTCCAATTTCCTGCCTTATCCCATTGTACTTTTTTCCGTCAAATTCAACGGGTTCCACGTTAGAAACCTCCCTGTTTCCTCTCCCGTCTTCGTTCGGCCTGTTTCTTCTTTTTCTCGAAAATCTTTCTGTGTTTTGCACAGCTTATGCAATAGTATTCGGTAGTAGTTGAAAATGCAGTTGTATTTTCCTGGTCCCTGAAATCTGTGGTAAATGAGCTCCTTCGCTCATAATCAACCGCTTTGTCTCTTGGCACAGCGCGACCACATGAACAGCAGGTCATGAGCCTGTCTCGCCCTCTTCTTTTTCCCATGTCATAACCTCTTTCCCATCTTACCTAGCTTCCCACTTTTTGTTTTGCCAAGTGTATATACTATTGCGGTATTGAGTTTAAAAAACTTGTTCCTTAAAACCGCCTCAAGCCCACATATTCTTGGAAAATTCCAGCCTTTAGATAACTAAAATCCATACACCTTTTACTTCCAAATACAAATCCAAAACAAGAATTGCAATTTTCTGCCCAGTTGAAAACCTAAGCGGTGGATTAACACATCAGCTTCAAATATAAAAAGTGCCTTAAGACTACTTGACCTTGACCGCATACCTGCCA
>JGI10211J14876_10000213_pt1 | contig 24008 bp, 19 predicted proteins | sample Etolagsediment_FD_14876 | JGI IMG/M metagenome (IMG submission 14876)
CGAACGTCAAAAAGATTTCCAGCTCTATCGCAGAGGTCGTTATGCTGAATTTAATCTAGCCTTTGACCGTGGAACCATCTTTGGTTTACAAACTGGGGGGCGTACTGAATCAATCCTAATGTCTATGCCACCAGTAGTTACCTGGAAATACGATTACAAACCTGAACCAGGTAGTGAAGAGTCAAACATCTACAACTACCTAACCCCAAAAGATTGGTTAGAAGACCTAGCTTAAGCGGATTTATGGATAAGTTACGCGTTGATAAATGGTTATGAAATATGTAGATGTATTTGTATGTTAAAAACGTATTGACACGATCGCTCTAAAAAGTTACCATGCAGATATATTTTATAGGATATCTGTATGCACTTTTTGACTACTCGAAAATCAGACTTTCATCAATGCCATATATTTATGGTTCAAGACCTTTCGGTATTGTTACTCCCCACGTTTTTTAGTAAGGCTGTTAATAGCAATGGTGTGGTTTGGAAGCGTGTAAAAGTTGATGGTGATAATGGCTTTTCTCAAACTTTTTATAAAGAAGAGGAAGTCACTGAAACTACAATAGCCAATATTACGAATAAATTAGAGCGCTTTCTAAACTGGGTCATTGAGTACAGCCAATCAAGTGAACATGTCAGTTTGGACAATCATCACAATTTGCCAGAGGATTTGTTAAATCACTACATTAACGATGTCCTGATTGAAGAGCGTAAAAATGGTCAGCATTCAATAGATCATCATTTGATGGCCTTGCGAGACTACTACAATTACCTGTCGATGACAGGCTTTACCGATGCGAAGGATATTCGCGTTAAACCACGATTGAAAGCCGAGATTAAGCGAAACACCAAGCAGCGAACAGCCGTTAAATATCTCACACCAGAACTTCGTTCCATTCTTTATCACAATACCAACAGCATTAAAGATGAACTCCTTCTTAGGACAGGTGGAGAGCTTGGACTGCGCTCAAAAGAAAACACTGGATTATTCCTATCTGATTTTTACGTTGGCGCAAAGAAATATAATGGGTTTTTATCACTTTTCTCTGAATTAAAGTCAAACCCCAAGAAAACAGAATTTACTTACTACTTACAAGGCAAATTCACCAAAGCCCCTCGCGGCTCTGCCGGCGGTGGACTGGGGCGAATGCTTTATATTCATCGAACTTTGCTTGAGCGATTTAAAGAATACTACGATAGGGAAAGGCCTGACAGTGCGAGCGATACACTCTTGCTAAGTAACGCCCCTGCTAATAAAGGAGCGCCTGTGGCAGAAAATGCCGCCTCCCGTGCTTTTACTGAAGCGAAAAAGCAAGTGCTTGAAAAACAAGTCAATAATGAGTTACCGCCATTAGGTCAGGCGCTAGAAGAAGACCATACCCATCACGTTCTACGTCATAGTTTTGGGACGGATAAGTTTTACGACGCCTGCAAAGAACATAATGTACAGATTGATGATGTAACAACGACCTCAGCCATATATCTCCTTATTGCAGCGCTGATGGGGCATAATGCTGTTGGCAATAAAGCACCTCAAACCACCAAAACCTACATTCGCAGTGCTCACATTAAAGAAGCATTTATGCAAGAGGTGACCGAATGACGAATTTTATGAACGAGCCAGGTCGCAAAAACGAAACCTCGAAAATCGACAATCAATCATTGTTGGTTGAACAGTCGAAAATAATTAAAGAGCTTCGCACCAATCAAGCCGTGACACCGCTAGGTTTTAACCCATCGGCAACAAGTGTAAATTTACCAAAAGCTAGGAAATTAAATGTCTGTAGTTTTACATTGAATGAAAGCGATGATCCCTACCGAAAACTCTTCTTCGGTGTGCTAAATGCCGCCCATTACCTGTATTGCATTACTGATGACTATGCCGATTCAAATAAAGAAAAATTAAGTTATGTTCGTTGGCTTTTTAAATATTTGGATTCGGTAACAATCACAAAAGAAATAAGCGACGAATTGTTTAAAAAATTCGAGACCTGGCGGGTAAAAACGCATAAGGTAAAAACGCAATCGACAGGACTAAAACAGTTAAAGGCAATTACTCGCGATGCACTCAGCTTTAGTGAGTTCTCTAGCACATTAACTGATTATGAACGTGAATATCTGCACCAACAAACTCTGACAAAGATTGCCCCATTGGATGAAGTCGATGCCGTTAATTTGAACCACTGGTTTTCAAAGCATACATGGCTTCGTCGTGAGGATGTTGGTGTTGGCCATGAGTTATATTCGAGACTTGGTTCGCCTAGAACGCTGATGACGTCGTTTCGCATCACGATAGAAACTTTGCTAATCCATTTGCAGGCCTGCAAGGATGCGTTGATAAGTGCCTTTGAACAGGCAGGCATCAGTGAATCGGATATTCCCGAGATAGCACCAAAACAAAAAGAGGAGCATGGAGTCTCTGCAAACTACCGTGTCGCCGGCGAGAAAGTGCTGATATTCAATACTCTGAGAGAAAAGTTGACCCCCTTTTGCGATAAAATTCCGCATTTAAACGACGCAATCAGCCTGTTGGTGTTTGTGCATACCAAGCGACAACATAGAGCATTAATCACAGATAAATTCCAGAAGAATGAGGTGATTTACCTGACATCAAGAAAAAGGACGAGTGGTTTGTTTGTCTCAAAACTAGATGCTTTGATCTTTGATATGGCGTTTTTGCGGAGACTTTCTATTTATACCGCCAATGGAAAAGAAACAAGCACTGTCCCTGTGTGCGGTGCAGAATCTATCTTGTTTAGCTATTTGATGGCGTTTCAAACGGTGCAAACAAGCAATATTTCAAAATTGACCTTGCGTGATTTTAAATTCGTTAGGCGAAGAGACAGCCGTATTACCCACATTGAAAGTGATTATTTTAAAGGTCGAGCGAACACCGTTCATCAGGTAAAGACACTCCAAACCAAAGAAGATATCGGGCGATCGGTACTTCGATATCTAGAAGATATGACAGCGCTTAACAGTAAAGATATTCGGCTTGCGAATGGCGTAAAAATCAACCATTTAACTTTAAACTCATCCAATACCGTTGGTTTGTTGTTTTCTGCCTGTCAGGAAGCGCCTTTATCAAAAGTGCTTGCGCAAAAGCATGCGTCAGCGAAAGTTGCCCCTGTTTTTATTGAGGCTATCGCTGCACTTCTTAAACAAAGCAATTATCCTCAATTAAAGGCTGGCAAGACTCCGGGTTGCCAGACAAAGACGGTACAGTTTTTTTCTGGCGCTCACATTAAAACCAGCAGCGTATATGCACAATCGGATACTTTTGACCCTACACGGCTCTCTAATTATAGAAGTCACAGTAACCAAACAGAACATGAAAATTATTTAACGGAGCTTAACCAGGACTGGGAGAACTTGACAGGTCGTGTAACACGAGCTGTGATGCGGGACTTGACGGTAAACGTGTTTTGCCCCAGCGAAGAAGATAAGCAAATTTTTCACAGCGATTTCACTCATGCAGTTGAGTATGTTAAGAGTCGCTCGGTTGAGGTGCTAGGAGTGCTCAAAGTCGTGACCGAGCAACAAAATGGGCGCGTAGATGAATTCGGCTTTATCACCACAGGCTCACCGATTGAAAATGATTTGCCTGATACGCTTTATTTGCATGACTCTGCGCATACCGTAATGAAGTTAAGGCACTTTTTAGGCGAGCTAAAAGCCAAACATGATTTGTTGCTAAAGTGCGCACCAGAATATTTGTTCTTCACGGCATTGCCACAGGCCGAGTGGATTGAATGCCTGCTAGCGAAAAACAAAACCAAAGACTTACAGGGTTTTAGCAAAGAAAGCCTATCAGAAGGGCTGTCGATTTATAAGCAGTGGAAAGAACAGTTACCACCTCACTTTTCTGCGCAATTGTCATAAGGAGCTATCAATATGCCACATGCAACTCATTCCCCGCGCTTACTGACGAAAACAACACTAGCAGATATTCTGGAAAGTAAGTTATCGGCGCTGAATCCACTTGATAATGCCACCCTGACTGATGATGTCTGGCGCTTTCAGATGGATTCACAGGTTATAACCATCGACTTTACGCTTTTTACTAGCACTTATTTGCAGTTTACTGAGTCTGTCACTGTCAGTTTTGATGAACAAGCTATCCCGCTAACTCTGACGGAATTTGCAAAGCTCGTGTGGCTTGAGATAACAATGGGCAAGGCGGTGCAACCTATGTCTCATTATCAAGCGAGGGAAATGCTTGCGCTAGTCATGGCATACCTTCACAGTGAAGGGCTAGACCAGTTGGATGCTTCCAGTTTGGAGGGGTTTTACAGTACCTGTCTAATGCAAAATCCCACAGAAATGGGCTTGAAGCCCAGACTGTCTTCACCTTCTTATCGCAACCGCTTTGAGGGGCTGACTCTGCCTGCGATGAAGCGTATATTGTCTAAATACAAGATATCTGGTGTCATCGGCTATGTTACGTCTAGGCATCGTAATAAAGCACTCAACGATGCCTGCTTAGCCATGCTGGATATGACGCATCTGGAATATAAACAAGGGGGTAGTTTTAACTTTTTAGGGCTTGAAATAGGAAAGCATTATATTGACCACTGCCAGCATCTATTTGAGCGTCACAGTGCTTATGTCACTGCGATTAGGCGAGCTACAGCGACGTTGTTTGATGTGCAATCTCAACGCCCTGGATTGAGATTGAACAAAAACACCACGACCAAATTGCTTGGAAAAGTGTTTATCGGTGCGAAAATCGACAGCACTGACATTAAGGAAAGATACTTTAAGTCGAATTCATTGGAAAAGCTGCTGGCGATAGAGTCCTTTATTCATACGACATTTAAACAAGAGTTTGAGAGAGCTGAGCGGAGTATTAATGCCTTTCGGCTCGATACTATTAATCAGATAGTTTCAGCCTGTAACTTACCCGAGCGTTATGACGCACAGGAGTTTGTCAGGGCACTTCTTTTTGTTGAGTTCTTTGGTGAAAATGGTAAAGCCAAATCTGCCATTTGGCACGAATACAAAGCTGCGCTGTCGAACGAGAAGTCTGATGTTAATAATGCGCCATTGCCCATAACGCTGGCGGAGTTCGATGCCATTAAAAAGACTATTCTGGATAAACATCAAACAACACTTGTCGGTAGCAACAGAGAGGAAATGAGGCGTCAACTCAAGTCCTTTACTGAAACTCTGCCTGTACCGCCGTCTGAGCATTATTCATCTGGTATGGAATACCTCAATACAATGTGTGCAATGGTTGAGGATTCTGGAGTAATCTGTTTTGTTGGACTGATGGGCTGGCGCTCCAGTGAGTATGCGTTTTCACTTAATGATATTGAGATAGACATTAACACGGATGTGCTCGATAACTATTACACGCCGTGGCGTTTTCATGTGCGCTGGAAGGTACCAAAAACTGGTGGAGAAACCCTACTCTCCCGTGAAATTACGCTTGGAACTTACATTCTTGCCATACAGCTAGCGCACTTAAATCTTGCTGACGACACGTCTCAACCATTACCAGCGCTTTATCTTGCAGGGACGGATAACCAAAAAACGGATTCGGCAGATGCAATGAACAAAGCTATGAACACTTGTTGGGAAGATTTTGTCCTTCATTATTCGATGTTTAAGGATATAGATACCATGCAAGCATTAAGCGATAAAACTCACCTCAGAGAGCAGGAACAAAAGCAATATGACAGGCTGACCTGCACGTATGATATGAACTCATCACAGATGCGCAGACTTTGTGAGCTGCGACAGTCTCTAAAAGCAGCCTTACCACAGGTTTTATTGGCAAACGCTGTGGGTACTAATAAGACCTTTGGCGCTTGCCTACGCCAATATATCAAAGGAAGCGCACCCAAAGAAATCACGGAATTGCTTGATAGTCATTTAAGTGAGCAAACCAAAGCGACACTCATGGCTGGAGAGGTTTCGCTTGATCAAGCAGGTGTAAGGTATGTAAGAAATGAATTTTTAGGTGAGGCGGTTTATCCCACTCCCCATGCATTCCGGCATATTTTTGCCGAGGCGGTATTGCGGCGATACCGAGGGGATGTTGGTAAGTTTATCAGGGCGCATTTTAAGCACCTAGATTCGGGCTTTTTCATGGCGTATTTGCGGGATAAGGAGTTTAGAGTCATCCAGCAAGTAGCGACACGCAATGTTATCAACTCCGTTGTGAGGAAACACATTGATGCTATTGAAGATAAACACAGGGATTATGCAGGAGGCTTTGATCGGTTTTTAAGCAAAGCGGTGAACATTTCCCATGTGATAGGCCATACTGAAATGAAAGAAGAACTTGCGAAAGCTACTTCAAAAAGGGTGCTTGCGATGAAATCCAACCCGTGGGCAACCTGTTTTTTACGTGATGGGACACAGAAAACGGCCAAGTGCAGCATTAATGGCGAGCCTCAGCGTCAAAATGCCTCACCAAAGCTCTGTTTGGGCTGTAGCAATGCGGATATTTCAGAGGGGAATTTCAATGGCATCGTGGTTTACATCAAAGAAGATATAGCTGCATGCAGAAATCCTGAGCTTCCCTGGTTTATCAAAGAGCCGTGTTATCACACCGTGCTCCTGGCATTAAAGCGGATTGAAGAGCTTAAAAGAAACAGTGGTAAAGCCACCTATGATAAGTTTATTGCCCATTTACAGGACACGCTTTTAATGGCAGACGCGCAGCGAGGTTATGCAGAATGAGTGACTATTTAGAAGAATTTCTTGATAAGGACGAGTTGGAACCATCTTCAGAGAAAGCGTCGCGTCCAACTTGGGTAACGAATAAGAATAGTTCCGAAGCTGCTTACGAAGCGATACAGAGTCTCTATAACGAAAAGCTGAGATATATCCGCAATCACAGCAAGAAAGTGAACTTCATCAAAAAAGGGAACTATGAAATCTCCAAAAGTGAAGTCGCAAAAGTCGTTGGCGTGAAGATGCAAGCCATCTTCCACTCTGTGAACTACGCCGAGTTCTTGAAAAAAGAATTAGACGAGGCTAACGAAAAACTGCATAAAGCCAAAGACGCAAAACTGGCGAAGCAATACAGTGGCAATAAGGCAAAGACAAAGGATGAATTGATAAAGTCTGTGAGAGAGCTAAAAGCAAGAGATGAGCAAATCTCAGCAACCACCACAGACGAGGTTTTAAAGCTCACGCTAGAGCGTCTGCCACTTGATGTAAAACGCAAATTGAAGTTGGTGTGAGTCATGAACGGACAACAAAAATCTGAGGCAAACTTTCACGCATTTGAGCAGTGGATAGCAGTCCAAACCGATGAAAGCTTCACTCAGATAACGCATCGTGGAAAGCTCAAGCGTGAAGATATTTTCAAAGCTTGCGGGTTTAGCAAGTCAGTACTAACTCAGAATCCGCGCATTAGAGAGCGATTAGAGGGTCTAGAAGATGATTTAAGAGAAAAAGGTGTATTACCAAAGCTACCTGAAACAAAAGCTCTTAAAACCTCCAAAACGCCAAAATATGATTCATCCACCAATTCCAAAATTATGGAATCTAAAAGACTGGCTCAATTGGAGCAGGAAGTTCTTGAACTCAAAGCAAAACTGGCTCGTTACGAAGAGCTGGCAGAAGTCATCGATGAAATTGGATTAAAGCTATGATTCAAGCCCGAGTGACAGCTGTTTATAGTAATAATCCAAAACAAGTGGCTTTTGGTGCCGTCAAAGTTGATGAACAAGGTAATCGAATAGATGCTAGAACGATTATCTATGTCCACTCTGATCAAGAGCATATGAGCATAGACCCAGCTTTAGGCCAGATATGGCAGGTTGAGGGAACAGTGGAAAACTCGGAACAGCATCATGATGGCTATATCATGAAGGCCGAAACGTTTAAATATCCTACACTTACCCCCTTGCTTCCTAACAGCAACGAAGCCTTTGTTCGCTTTATTAGTGAGGATAGAACATTCAAAGGAATCGGTGAATCCAAAGCCAGAGAGTTATGGCGTCAGTTTGGCTCTCAGATCTTCGAGATTTGCGAAAATAAAGATTTTCATCCACTTCTAACAGTCTTATCAAAGAAATCGATTGAAGGACTATTTAAGGGCTTTGAGAAGTATTCAAATCTTAAGTACACAGAGCAGATGAAAAACTGGGAGATTCCTCTTCCTATTCAGAAACGCTTAATAAAAGTTCACAAGTCAGATTCAATCGAGCAAATTAAAGAAAACCCTTATCATCTAGTCACAATGGGCCTGTCATTTAGGCAGGCTGATGCAATTGCGTTTAAGCATTTTGACTACACCAAAGAACATGAGTACCGCCTAGCCGCTTCAATCGAATCAGCACTAAAAAATCATTCAGGTAAAGGTCACACCGTGGCGAGAGCCACTGACTTAAAGCCACATTTAGAAGGTTTACTTAGTGCTTACAATGGTCTCGTGGATAAAGCATTGGAAGTTGGTGCAAATAAACTTTCTTACTTGCGTATTAACGACCGATACCATCTTACCTCAGCCTATATCATGGAAAAAGTCATCGCTAAACGGTTTAAGGCTCTAAGCACACAAAAAGACGCTTGGACGAATAACCATCAATCAGCTCTTTCAAAGATGTTAAATGAATTGCCCTACCCTCTGACAGATGAACAGTTGGATGCAATTAAAGCCTCAATGACTAACTCAATTAGCTGTATTACTGGTGGTGCGGGAACAGGCAAAACAACGGTTATTCGAACAGCCCTAAGAGCATACAATGAAATGGGGTTTACCATTATTCCCGTTGCACTATCAGGTCGAGCTTCTAAGCGAATGCATGAGTCCATTGGGTTTATCACTTCTACCATCGCAAGACTGTTAAGGGAAGAACCGGTACCGGAAGGCAAGCAGTTATTAGTGATTGATGAATCAGGTATGGTGGATGTGCCAACGATGTACCAACTAATCAAGCATATGCACCCAAGTGTCCGAATCATGCTCGTTGGAGACCCACATCAGTTGCCACCTATTGGAAGTGGGATTGTTCTTCAGGACACGATTAACTCGAATGCTATTGCAGTATCAGAACTTACAATTGTTCAACGTCAATCCGCTGATTCAGGCGTTCCTGACTATGCCAACTCCATAAAAAATGGGGAAATGCCTCCAAGCCTAACTACTGGCTGTATAACTTTCCATGACAATCAAAATAATTTAATTTCTCAAGAATCCGTAAACAAGCTTGTAAGAGCTTCCAGTCAAGATGCTATTGTCATCGCACCAACAAAGAAAATTGTTCGAGAAATTAATGAACTAGCTCAATCTCATCTCAATCCGAATGGTAAACCTCTTGAACTTAGCCTATACGAGCAAAAATACCGAACAGACTTTAGACTAAATGACCCCGTTATTTTCACCAAGAACAACTATAGTGCAGGCATTCAGAATGGCTCCCTTGGCAAAATCGTAAGCGTTGATGGATGGGGCTCCGTGAAATTAGAAGATAGCTCAATACTCGAACTTGACCAGGACTTGTTTGACACACTAGAACTTGCTTATGGCATCACTCTTCATAAAGCCCAAGGCTCACAATTTTCAACAGTGATTGTTGCATTGACTGACTCAAGAATGGTTGACCGTTCATGGCTGTATACCGCCGTTACAAGAGTGGAAGACAGGCTTGAAATCGTCGGTTCAGAATTAACATTCAAAAAAGCGGTATCTCGAATATCTGCAACGCATTCCCGGATGACAGCTCTTGAAGAGCTTATAGCTTCATAAACGCTTTTAAAAAAATTAATAGGTTCTGAGTAAAAGCTTCTAGTAAAGCTAGCTAGCCTAAGTTACAAATGCCTTGGTGAAAACGACTACTAATTTAGGTAGCTAGTATGAAGTTCACCACCTATGTTTTAATTTAATGAAAATCAAAAAAATGGATTGAGCTTAGAATCAACTTCTCGTTCTATTTTAGGCTTTTGGCAACGGTTAACATATTAGCTTATGTTTTTATTATTCAATTTGCTTTGATAGAAGGTAAAGAATTTCATGGCTGTTATTCTTAAAATCTCGGCTCAAGTTTTCAATGGCTAATCTAATCAACATAGAGCGATTAACTTTCCGCTTCCCTTTTATTTCAACTAGAGATACAGACTCTATTTCTCTTAACATTTCTTCATGTCTATCAGTAACAGCTATTGATAAAGATTTATTAGGTTGATTTATCGATGATTCTTTCATTAGCATGACTTCCTGTTTCACTTTGTTTTAGACTTTCTTTTTGTCGTTTTTGTGATAAAGAGAAAGGCATATTAAACTCGAAAAGCCAGTAAATCAATCTATATAAAATTACACACTCAATTGAAATTAAACAGTTTTTTACAAGAAAATGTTAAGAAGCTCTACTTTATAGAGCTATGCCCTAAGCATCGTATATTTTAGAATTTAAGATGTTTCAAAAATCATTGGAGTCCATACGTGAAACTACAGACATGACAAAAAGCATTATTAGTCTGTCTGCATATCAATATCAAATTCATCAAAAAAAATACGATCCCTGTTTTCTTACCATATAGGTAAGTTGTTGAAATAATTGACTTACATGATTAGTAAGACTTTTTCTGTTTTTCATAGATTAAACGATCTCTTAATTTTGACTAATTCTAACCACTTTTCCACTCGCCATTTCTGCTTTGAGTTGAGCGTTTTCATCTTCTAAACTCGCATTAATAGACGTGAGCTTACGCACTAAGCTCAACCCCAACCCGTACTGTCACCGCATCTCCGACACTACGGGTTTTTTTATTATTATTTTCGTGCAAATGTTGCACGTTTGTTCTCTGTAACACCTTGATTAGTTCACATTGCCTAAAAACCCGAATAAACATGTACAGTATAATGAACATGTTTGCTATAATTTTCTTAAAAGGAGAAAATATTATGCAAGTAGTAAGCTATACAGAAGCCAGAAACAGTTTAAAGGCCGTCTTGGATTCAGTGGTTGATAATGCTGATTGTGCAATCATTACCCGTAGAGACGCTGATAATGCGGTAGTGATGTCACAAGATTACTTTAATAGCTTAATCGAAACCGTTCATTTGCTTAAATCCCCTGCAAACGTGGTTCATTTAAAAGAATCTATCGAGCAATATAGAGCAGGGAAAACGGTTCAAAAAGGATTACTCAATGATGATTGAAATTCTTTCTTGGACAGAAAGGGCTTGGTCTGACTATGAATACTGGCAAAGCCAAGACAAGAAAACCTTAAAGCGAATTAACAAACTGATTAAAGATACGATGCGTTCACCGTTTGATGGAATTGGTAAACCCGAACCATTAAAAGAGAACCTCTCAGGTTTTTGGTCTAGAAGGATAGATGAGTCTAATCGCCTTGTTTATGCAGTTGATTCAAATCAGGTTACTATCATTACCTGCCGTTACCACTATTAATAGCTCACTTTAGGTGACTACTCCCCGCCCATTCTCCCGCTCACTGAAAAAGGTTAGAGTTGCGTCTATTGAATTACACTCTCAATACAGTATATATCAAGCTATAATTGTAATTGATATTATTGGATACTTTTTATTAATTTATTGGGGTCGTACCTCACAAGTTAGAAACCCTTTGAAAAAGTATCAATCGTGAACTCTAAAGAGCAAGGTTTACCACGGATTTCAAACCTCATATAAAACGTCAATACATCTTAAAAGCTGCTTGTAAGAAGGTGTGATTTCATGTATGTTTGGTAAACAATTTTACTTATAAAAATACTATACAGTTGCATTAGATGAATAAAGACCACAGCAAAATCATTGACGACCTTGAAAAAGCGGTTATTGAACTAGATAAAGAAAATTTTATTTATGACTTCCTTTCCGCTTTTGGAATACCAAAAGCAACGATCACAGGCTTAAAGAAAAACACCAATGGTCGAAATATCGGCTTTGAGAATGGTGATATTGGTTTTAAGAATAAAATTTATTTTAGAGCTTGCGATAAAGGCACGAACCTTCAGCAAGAATTAGAGAAACTAAAATCCCTTGACGCAGTTATTAAAGGCAAAGCAAGGTTGTTAGTTGTCACTGATTTTGAAGAAATTGCTGGATATGACCTAACGGCCAATGAGCTTCTTGCTGAGATTGAGTTAAATGAACTTCACAAGCAATATGCTTTCTTTCTACCATTGGCTGGCTATGAAAAGGCGGTTGTCTATTCCGATCACCCTGCAGATGTAAAAGCCTCTGAAAAGCTAGGGCTGCTTTTCGATTTAATTTTAAAACAGAACCATATCGAAGACGATGAAGATAAACGTCATGCCCTCAATGTATTCCTAACAAGGCTTTTATTCTGTTTTTATGCGGAAGACACCGGCATATTCAAAGAAGGCCAGATGTCGAATGCCATTGCCAACACGACTCAGCCTGACGGATCCGATTTAGATCAATTCTTTGCTACCTTGTTCAAGGTTTTGAATACGAAACCTGATGATGAATATCGAAAAACACTTCCTTCACATCTGTCTGATTTCCAATACGTGAATGGTGGCTTATTCGCCAAAGATTCGTTTATTCCAAAGTTTGGCAAAAAAGCTCGTCGAGTTATTTTGGAAGCCGGTTCGCTTGACTGGAAGAAAATTAACCCGGATATTTTCGGTTCAATGTTCCAGTCGGTAGTTGATCCCGAAAAGCGCGGTTCCCTTGGTCAACACTATACTTCGGTTCCGAATATTATGAAGGTTATTCAGCCTTTATTTTTGGACAAACTCTACGAAGAACTAGAAAAATCGAAAGGTAATGCCAAAAAGCTTGAAGCCCTGATTATGGGGCTTGAACGTATCCGAATCTTTGACCCTGCCTGTGGAAGCGGTAATTTCTTAATTATTGCTTATAAAGAACTAAGACGTTTTGAAATGGCCGTTTTTAAGGCTCTTAATGAAGCATCCGGGCAAGATGTGATGTTCTACTCAGGAATCCGTTTAAGTCAGTTCTATGGCATTGAAATTGACGACTTCGCCCATGAAATTGCATTGCTCTCTTTATGGCTCACTGAACACCAAATGAACGTCGAATTTAAAGAAGAGTTTGGTTACGCAGAACCCGCATTACCGCTAAAAGATGCTGGGAATATTCGTCAGGGCAATAGCCTTCGTATTGATTGGGAAGAGGTTTGTCCTAAATCAGATGATTCTGGTGAATTGGAGATTTATATTTGTGGAAATCCACCTTTTAAAGGGTGGAAAAACAGAAGTGAAGAACAAACCTCTGATATGGAGTTTGTATTTACAAACTTTAACTTATGGAAACAGCTAGATTTCGTTGCCTCATGGTTTTGGAAAGGCTCTCAATACATTAATGATTCTAAATTAGCAAAACTTGGATTGGTATCAACAAACTCAATTTGCCAAGGCGAACAGGTTGGACTTTTATGGCCTAGCATTTTAAACCTAGGTGTTGAAATAGCCTATTGCTATCAAACTTTTCCATGGTCGAATAGTGCAAAAGATAATGCAGCCGTTCATGTAGTAATTATTGGGCTCGAAAACTCCCCTGAAGAAAAGAAAATTTTCTCGGTACGCAAAGATAATATTTTAGAAAAATCGGTAATCAACATATGTCCGTATCTTATCGAGCATGACAATACTATTGTGCACAGTAGAAGTAAGCCACTATCTAAAATCAAGCCTATTGTGGATGGTAATAATTACAGCAAATCTCTGCCTTTAATACTTTCAATAGATGAAAAAAAACAGCTTATTTCAGATGAACCTAATTCAGAAAAATGGATACGAAAGTTAATTGGTTCAGATGAATACATGAAACGAAAAGAACGGTGGTGTCTTTGGCTTGTGGGGATCACAAAAAATGAATTGCAGGCTATGCCAAAAGTTGTTGAGAGAGTTGAGTATACAAGAATAGAGCGCCTCAAAAGTAAAAAACGAGAGACTAGAGAAAAAGATTCCAAGACCCCCCACTTATTTCCAGAAATCCGACAGCCAACTCAAGGGGGTTATATTGTTGTTCCAAGAGTAACCTCTGTGAGAAAAGATTATATTCCTATGGACATAGTATCTTACAAAACCATATGCACCAATAAGGTAATGATGATACCTGGAGGAACTCTTTATGAAGCAGGGATATTAATGTCTACGATGCATTTAGACTGGATGAGAGTTGTCGGCGGAAGAATGAAGAGTGATTATAGTTACTCTGCTAGCTTAGTATATAACACCTTCCCTTTCCCAGTTGTAACTGTTGAGCAGATTAAGAACATAGAAAAACTTACAAAAGAAATAGTTCTTACTAGACAGGACCATGAAATGGACGGTTTAAATTATACAAAAATGTATGAGCCAAAAGATATGCCAAAAGACCTTTTAGAAGCCCATAAAACTTTAGATAAGGCGGTTGAAAAATTATATCGAGATAAGCCGTTTAAAGATGCTTCTGAGCGTCTTGAGTTTTTGTTTGCTCGTTATGAAGAGCTTATTGAAGCGGAAAGCAAAAGCTAGCCAAGGATAACTATGTATCGCATTAATAGACAGGAAAACAATATCACGCAACTTGAAGAAAAGAGCTTTGCTGAATTGCACTTTAGAGAGCGTGAACACCTTCAGGAATGGATTGCTAAGAACCCTCAAGTTCTAGGTGAGAATGATGATCTGCTGATTATTCAAAAAGAATTTTCAGGGTTCAATGACACCAATGAACGTCTCGACCTGTTGGCCATTGATAAAGAACGCAGGCTTGTGATTATCGAAAACAAACTCGATGATACTGGTCGAGACGTTGTTTGGCAGGCTTTGAAATACACTTCGTATTGTTCAACTCTATCCACTTCTCAAATCATCAAAATTTACCAAGATTATTTGGATCAGACATCCTCTGGAGAAGATGCAAAAACCAACATCCTTGATTTTCTATCTTTAGAAGAAGACGCAGAGCTGCTTTTAAACCGAAGTGACCAACGCATGATCTTTGTGGCAAACAACTTTAGAAAAGAAGTTACCTCAACCGTGCTATGGCTTTTAAATCATGACATTCAAATTCAGTGCTTTAAGGCAAAACCTTATCTGTTAGGCGATGAAGTTCTACTCCAAATTGAGCAAATCATTCCTCTTCCAGAAACCCAAGAATTCATGATTGATGCAAAGGAAAAGCAAAAAGAAGATGCTGTTAAAAGCCAAGCCGTTGCAGATTCTGAGGCTTACCTTGTTCAGTTTTGGAATGAACTGAAGACAGAACTAAAACACCGGAATCTTAATTATTTCGACAATGTTAAGTCAAAGCCTCTTTATTCATTTGGAACATGGAAGTGGGAAGGCAAATTCTGTGTCGTATTTGGAAGGTACACGATAAGGGTTGAGCTGTATTTTTCAAATGATGCGGATAAAACTCTCTTTGATGCTATGAAAGAATATCAAGCCGAACTAGACGCTAAATTTGAACACCCTTTGGGATGGCAGAGATTAGATGATAAAAAAGCCTCACGCATCAAATATGAAATGCCTATTGAGAAAATGAAATCTATCCCAGACTGGAAAGATGACATTGGCAAACAAGAACGCATTCAATGGTTTGCCAAAGAGTTTGATCACTTTTATCAAGAAATTTTTCCGGTTTGGGAAAAAGTAAGAAAGCATCTTAAAGCATAGGAAACTAAAGAATGCCAAACCTAGTTAATGTCCATTTCAACACCTCAACTGGAAACAAAAATAATGACCTTGGTATGCGCCCTATGCAGGCCAAAGTTTATGAAGAGCGTAATCAGCAATATATTCTGATTAAAGCACCACCTGCATCAGGTAAAAGCCGTGCATTAATGTTTGTGGCATTGGACAAGCTAGTTAATCAAGGGCTAAAAAAAGTCATTGTGGCGGTACCTGAAATGAGTATTGGTAGCTCTTTTAAAGACACTGACCTTATGACTTATGGATTTTACTCAAACTGGTCGGTTGAAGAAAAATATAATCTTTGTTCAACGGGAGACGATCAAGCTGATCCTAGTAAAGTTAAAGCGGTAATACAATTCTTAGATGATGCAAATGCAAAAATTTTGGTTTGCACCCATGCAACTCTGCGCTTTGCTTACCGCCAATTAAGTGTCGATAAATTTAATGACTGCGTTTTGGCCATTGATGAATTCCACCATACAAGTGCTTCTGGAGACAATCAGTTAGGTAATTTAATTGATGGCGTAATGAACCATAGCACCGCCCACATTATTGCCATGACAGGCTCTTATTTCCGTGGTGATACGGTTCCTATTCTGTTGCCGCAAGATGAAGCCAAGTTTCAACAAGTCACCTACTCCTACTATGAGCAGCTTAATTCATACAAGTACCTAAAATCTCTAGGTATTGGCTATCACTTCTATACGGGTAACTATCTCACTGCCATCAGTGAAGTGTTGGATCCAAACAAGAAAACCATCATCCATATCCCTAACGTAAACTCTAAAGAATCGACCGGTGATAAGTATTTAGAAGTGGAATATATCATCAGCAAACTTGGTGAAGAGGTCAGTAGAGAAAACGGGGATATTATCAACGTCAAACTGCATGGCAGTAACAAGGTGATTAAAGTTGCTAACTTAGTTGATGACAGCAAAACCAGACCAGAAGTTTTAAACTACCTCAGAAATATCGAACACCCGGATGATATGGATATCATCATTGCATTAGGGATGGCCAAAGAAGGTTTTGACTGGGAATATTGTGAACACGCTCTAACAATTGGGTACCGCTCATCCATGACGGAAGTGATTCAGATCATTGGTCGTGCTACTCGTGATTCTGAGGGTAAAAGTCATGCTCAGTTCACAAACCTGATTGCACAACCAGATGCAGAAGACGAAGAGGTTCAAGGCTCTGTAAACAACATGATTAAAGCAATCACTGTTTCTTTATTGATGGAGCAAGTGTTAGCTCCTGCCGTGAATTTCAAAGCCCGCTCAGATTTGAAACCAGGTGAGGAAGTGTCTGGTAATACTATCGTTATTGATGATGTGGATTCACCACTCTCGCCAGAAGCCAAAAAAGTATTAGCCAACCAAGACAATATTCAGGCAAAGCTTCTTCAAGACATTAAAACGATGGGCGGTCTGATGACCAATCAAACCTTGCCTGAAGTTCTATTAGATGTAGACCTCCCTAAGCTCATTAGAGAAGAAAGCCCTAATCTCTCTGAAAATGAAGTGGATACCCTAGCTGAAGTGATATTCAAACAACTCGTTATTCAAGGCAATGGCGGTTTGGTTAATGAAGAAGATTTGCCTGATGATGCGGAACCATTTATTCCTGGCCTGACTGAAACTGGTGGAACCACGGGTACTGGAGGCGGTGAAAAAGGGGATGCAGAACCCGATAAGAAATTCGTCCTTCTAGGCAATAAGTTCATCAATATTGCCGATCTTCATGTTGATCTTATTAAGGAGATTAACCCATTCCAAAATGCCTTTGAAGTTCTATCAAAGTCGGTTGACGAGAAAATGCTTAAAACTCTGCAAGATGTTGTCAAAGGTATGAAAAGCACCATGAAGGTAGAAGAAGCCATGGCATTGGTTGACCGTATAGCTGAATTTAAAACCGAACATGATCGCTTACCATCAATAAGCAGCGTTGATGACTATGAAAGTCATTTAGGTGAAGCGGTAGAGTGTCTGCGAAAAGAGCGTCAACGCCAAATGATGAGGCTGCTGAGGCATGATTAAACATCATCATAAACCTCGAAAGAAAAGAACTTTTGATGAACTTGTGGCAAATGATACACTTGGGTTGTTTGATGGTGTAACAGCGGCTAAGAAAAAAAACCAATCAAGCGGCAACCCACTGATTGAGAACTTTCAGAAAATTAATGATTTTTATGAAGCTAACCAGAGAGAGCCACAAGACAGCGATGACCTTGAAGAGTCAAAGCTGGCTAGAGCCTTAGCTAGAATAAGATCAAAGGATAATCTTAAAGAGCAGGTCATTGAATTTGATCGCTTTGGATTACTAAACAATTCAGAGGTAGTGTTGGAAACTGAATCTTTTAAAAAAAAAGAAAGTAAGCCTACCCAATCACTAAAGACTCTTGATGATGTCTTTGGTAGCGGTCTTTTGGATGATGATTCCAGTGATATTTTTGAGTTGAAACACGTTACTCAAAAACGAGAAAAACCAGAAGAAATCGCTAAAAGAAAACCCTGTCCTGATTTTGAAAAATACATTCCGTTCTTTGACGAACTCGACAAATTGGTTGAAAATCGTGAAGTTGATATTAAGCGTTTCAGCAATGTGCAACAAATAAAAAAAGGCGATATCTTCATCAGCGGTGGATTGTATTGTTTTGTTGCTGATGTTGGTGAGTATCGAGAAAACAATGATGGCCGCTATGACCCAAGGCTTCGTGTAATTTATTCAAACGGTACGGAATCAAACCTTCTTCTATGGTCACTCGGTAAAAGCCTTTACGAAGATCCAAATGGGAAACAGATCATACGTGGTGTTGAATCAATCTATGAACAGTTCAATGTTGATAAAACGCCCGATGGTTCAGTCAAAACAGGAGAAATTTATTTTCTAAAGTCGCTGTCCGAACGATCAGAAATTCAAGCTATTCCCAACCTTATAAAAATTGGTGTTACAACCGGGTCAACCTATAAGCGAATCGAGAATGCAGATACCGAAAAGACTTATTTGGAAGCCCCAGTTGAAGTTTTAAAAATACTTCCTTGCTACAACCTGAATGTTAAAAATCTAGAAAAGCTGATTCATAGCAAACTTCATGATAGGCGGAAGAGCATAAAGATCACCAGCCCAGGAGGTGGCGTTTATACGGCTACTGAATGGTTTGATGTACACCTAGATGAAGCTTTAAACGTAGTAAAGTCTCTACTTGTCTAAATAAATAAATAAAAATATTGGATGAATTTATGTTTTGCATTGATTCCGGAAATAAAAAAAGAATAAGGGAAATTGAAAAAGAATACTTGGATAAAGTGCTATCCCGTTTAAATAAAAAAAGTTATTTAAAGCCCGATAATTTTTTTCGTTCAATATTTAGGAAAAAGTGTTCACGTAAATTTATATTCAAGCCTGAAGAGTTAATCAAAGAAGAATTAGAAATATTAAATTTTATTTCTATTTCTTGCATTGATATTCATTTTAATGAGCGTTTTGATAGAGATAATCCTGAATCTGACAGGAGGCTAGTAAAATGTGTAGGTATTCCTTCTTCTCCTCTGGTTCCAGTCAACTCATGGAACAAAGAATATTACAAGCTTGGTCAAGATAAACAAAAAGATTTACTTTTTTTGCATGAAGTACATGAAATTAAAGTCGAGTTTATCATCTCGGATGATTCATACTTTTGGTATCAAGAAAGTATTTATGATGATATAGCGCCCCAAGAGTCAGGCTATTTCTTGTCAGTTGGTCTGAGTGAATCAGAGTTTAACAAGGTTTGGAGTTTAAGAACTTCATCTAACACTTTCATACTTGCGAATTTTGGTTTGCCTGTCTATAAGGAGCCGACTGATGAATGGCGGTCAGAACGACGGGTTAGATATGTTGATTTTAAGGGCATACTTGGTGATATAGAGTCTTGCGGTACACAAAATAATCATATAAATATTGAGCCTAGAGAAATTTCTATTACTAATTTTCAACAAAAAAAATCTTACGATGAGAGATTGAGTAATCTTTTTAAAGAAAGGCAATTGTATAGATGTTAACCGACATTGACGTATGTTTATTTTAAACCCTATTTAAGGCTGAAATTACATTAAAGATTGTCTTTACTTTGAAACATTAAAGCCCGTAAAACCAGGAGGTTTTAAACTTTAGTGTAAGTTACAATTTTTAATGTCGGCTAACAATGGTTAAACATGAGCAAGACTTGTAAATCAGATTATTTGTTTGAGTTTTTCCAGTAAAGTCATAATTTGTTACTAAAGTTTAAAAAACATTTAGTACATGAACTAAATAAATATTTAAATATAAAGTTCTATGTTGCGCTATGATGTACTTAAGTTAGAACTTAGGTACATATCTATCATGGCACTCATCGGATACGCACGAGTCTCAACAGTCGAACAAGACTTGGAATTACAACTTGAAGCACTAAAAAAGGCTGGCTGCGAAGAAATCTTTTCAGGCAAACAGTCTGGAGTGAGCAAGCAAAATCAAACCAAGCTTAATGAGATGCTCACATACATCCGTAAAGGTGATGTGGTTGTTGTCACGAAACTTGACCGTCTTGGTCGTTCTCTCAAATCTATCCTAGCAATCGTGGATGCCATCCATCAAAAATGCGCAAGCCTTAAAACCCTAGATGGAGCAATCGACTCTACCGATAATTCTCCATTTGCAAAAGCTATGACTTCATTATTGGGAGTCTTTGCAGAACTAGAGCGTGATTTAATTGTTCAGCGAACCTCAGAGGGTCGAGCCAAAGCAAAAGCGGACGGTAAGCACATGGGGAGACCGAAGACGATTAGCGATAAAGATCGTAAAAGAATTCGTGAACTTGTTAGTACAAAAGCTAAATCAATGAATTATTTGTCAAAAGAATATAATGTGAGTCGGTCAACCATAAAAAGAATAGTGGAAGAGGTTTAATTCTGAATATAAAATGTTGGTATAGATGGCACATAGGTCTACTCTGTATTGGGCTTATAGGGTTTTGTTAATATTTATTGAGTTTTATTCGTCTTAAAAGACAACTAATTAAAACTTACATAAAGCCATCTACTGGCAAGCTGCAACTGTAGATGGTTTTGCAATGATTAGAGTGAGGATAAAAAATGAACGAATTAATGTATTTTTCCGCAATGAATGCGGGGCTTATTGCGGTTATTAAAATGGTGTTTTTCTTGATTATAGGCGTGCTGTATCTGATTGTGCCGTTTTCGATTTTTGCGATGAAACGAAACTCAGACGAGATGCTGCGTTTGCAAACTCGCGCAACGGCAGAAGCTATCCGAAATAAGAACACATAATTGGGGAAAAGACTTGGTAGAAGCGATTCTATTTGGATTTTCATTAATAGCCATAGCAGTATTTTTCATTGCGTTGCTAGAGCTAATTTACTTGTTTTTAGAAAAGAAAGTAAAAAAATAATGTGTGGTTTTATGGTGACATACAATGCATTTTGTTACCAAAACATGAATATACAAGGGTAAATCATCCTTAAGTTTGAAGCAAAGTGCACTTCACCAAAAACTTAGGATATTTTTCTCTTTGAGAATTCATAAGAGAAGTTTTGCCTCAATCTACCGATGATTGTCATCAGATTACCGACATTTGCCGCAACCTACCGATGTTTGGCATCAATCTACCGATGTTTTGCTTCAGATTAGCAAGGTAAAGGTAAAAAAACCAGGTGGGCTTTCGGTAAATCAGTCGCCATTTACGACGACTAATTTAACAACTGCGCGGAATTCTCCATCCAAAACCATTAGCTTGGGTGGAGTAGTTCACGGACTATGTGAATTCTGAGGTTCGTTTTGTTTAAAAGTTGGTAGAAATCCTTGTTTTACATATTTAGAGTTTATACGATGTATAAATAAGATTAGACTGAACTTATAGGAGGCGTTGTTATTAGTCTTGCGGTAGATACTAAAATACAAAAATGGGGAAATGGGCTAGGACTTAGAGTTTCAGGCTTAATGAGAGACATTCCTCATTTTGAGGAAAATACTCCTGTTACCATTGAAATTACAGAAGATGGGTTTACTGTTAAGAAGGCACAACAGAGCATTAATCCTTTGCCTTTTACCGAAGAGCAATTGCTTGCTGGTCTAAATCCAAATACAGCACATAGTGACCTAGTATTTGCTACTATGGAAAGCGAGTGGACTGAATGAGTGGTCGATATATTCCTGACAGGGAGGTAATGTTTGGCTTGATTTTGAGCCGACTAAAGGTAAAGAGATAGGCAAGTATAGGCCTGCATTTGTCTTGTCTAGCAAAACTTACCATCAGCACAAGTATTCGAGGTGGATTAACCGAGGTTCCAATTGAAAACTTAGAAAACCCATCAGTTGTTGCTTCAAGTCTAGTGCAAACACTTTCCTGGAAAGAGCGTAAAGCGAAGTTCCTTACTAAGGCTGAAGATGTTGTTCTACGAGCCGTCTTGCAAAGATTGCTTCCCCTTATTGGCGCTTCATAAGCAGGGTGAGCAAGAGCCTGCTAAACCCTATGTCCAACCTTAGAATTCACATAGCCGATTTAAGTTTGAAGGATCAAGCTAGAATTCTCTATTTTTAAAAGCTATGACTTCATTGCTTGCTACATTTGCGGAACTTGATCGTGATTTGATTTTCCAGAGAACTTCTGAGGGTTGAGCAAAAGCTCAATTAATGAATTATTTGTCTAAAGAATATAATGTGAGTCGGACAACCATTAAAATAAATCATCAACGAATATAGGTTTAATCTTAGGTAGTGTATGTATATGGGTAAGTCTTTAGAGACAAATAATAACAAAATAAGAATTGACGCTTGGATGTGGGCTGCGAGGTTTTATAAAACTCGATCAATGGCTCGAAACGCAATTCAATCTGGAAAGGTTACATATAACGGGCAAAAGTGTAAGGCTGGTAAATTCATAGATGTTGGTGCTGTAGTTCGTTTTAAAGCTGGTTTTGACCAAAAGGAAGTCGTTATTAAGGTCTTAAGTAAGATAAGAGGTAAAGCAGCAATAGCTCAGGATTTGTATGAAGAAACGAAAGAAAGTTTGGCTCAGAGGGAAAAAAATCAAGAAGCAAGAAAATTAAGTGCGTTTCATAGTCCTAAGCCAGACCATAAACCAGACAAGAAACAGCGTCGAGAATTGTTTAGAATAAAGACTAGAGATTCCTAAATTTGTAGGTATATTATGACTTAGGGAAACAGATTCTCTAAAATTATTTTTGTATTCAAATAATTGTATGCATGTATTTTTTGAACTTTTGATAGAAATAGTGATTTTACATAGATTTTCACTCACTCACTCGCTCGAAAGGATACAATTTTAGCAGTTTATAAAGATTGGGCTGCACGTTTTTTTAAAACACGTGGCGTAGCCTTAGAAGCGATTAAAGGCGGTAAAGTTGAGCTGAATGGCACGAAACCCAAACCTAGTAAAACATTAAGCGTGGGTGATAAGCTCAAAATCACCCAAGTACATCGCCAGGTTGAGGTAACGGTTTTAATCGTAAGTGATAAACGTGGAGGTGCAGAACAAGCCTTAACGCTCTATCAGCTCGATTCAGAAGTTTTAAACCAAAGAAAACCAACTGCAGATATGGCCTTAGTAGGCTATAGAGAAAAAGGCTCAGGTAGGCCAACAAAACGTGATAGAAGAAAAATTGAAAATATGGGTTTTTAGTTTATAATCAGCTCCTTATTAAAACTACGTATTTTTAAAAAATAGAAAAATGGAAATCACAATGAAAAAATTACTTGTTTCATCTTTGTTTGCTGTATCTACTTTAGGTGCTTCGCAATCTGCTGTAGCCATGGATAATGTTGGTTTAGCGCTTAACTACGGTTTAATCTCTGGTCCAGCATTAGAGTTAACTTACCCAATTAACGATATGTTACAAGTGCGTGGTGCTTTATCTGCGGGTATGGGGTTATCTGAAACCGCAAATGATACAGATATCGCATATGATGTAAAAGCGGATGGAGGCATCCATCGTTTAAGTATGGATTATCATCCGTTTTCGGGTACATTCTTTATGTCTGCTGGTTATGCGTTTAACGATTTTAAACTTAAATCAAGTGGTACAAAAACAGCTACAGATGTTGAAGTTGGTAATGAGACCTTTAATGGAACAGTTGACATAAAAGGTGATTTGACTTGGGATAGTGCACCAATGTTGTCTTTAGGTTGGGGACACTCTCCATCAAAAGGTTGGGGAGCTATGGTTGAAATGGGTGCAATTTTTACAGGTGCGCCAGATGTATCATTATCAGGAACTCTAGATGGTTCAAGCGATACCACATTGAATACAGCCTTAAAAGATGAAGAAACTAAGCTTAAAAATGATGTGGGTGATTTTGATTTTCTACCAATTTTACAAGCAGGTGTGACTTACCGTTTTTAATTGATAGAG
>JGI10211J14876_10000214_pt1 | contig 24005 bp, 31 predicted proteins | sample Etolagsediment_FD_14876 | JGI IMG/M metagenome (IMG submission 14876)
TTCCAAATAAAAGTGGTATTTAAAGCTTTAGGATGTTCCCGCAATTTGGATATCTCGCATTTATAAATAAATTATAAATACTAGCATCTGGTTATAAATGATTTTGTTTTTCGTGTCTTCTTCTACCTGATGGATTTGCATAATATTTATCACAATAATTACATTTATACTTTACAATAGGTTTTTCTTTAGATTTTTGTAAAACTGATTCAAGTTGATTAATTTTGTATTGAGTTTTCATATACGGTCTTATATCATTTATAAATTTTTCTGCATCTGTTCTACACAATCTCCATTCATGATTAATGCATATTTTATCACTGGTTGGACTTTTTCTTTCTCTTTTATATATTTTACCACCATATACTTTTTGATACTCAATAAAACAATTTTCGTTTTGATATATACAAAGTCTAATTGAATTATTATTACTTATATCATTACTTATAGTACCTTCACCTTCATAAAATCCACATATCCATATAATGTCTTGCAAATCCATAAATATATATATATTAATTTTATACACTTAAATCATTTTAGAGAACCTAACTATTTTTCTGCATACAGAGCTCTAATGTATGCAGTAGGATACTTTTCTGCACCACCTAGTTAATGCCTTCTTTATCTTGAATTTTTGATTTTACATTTTCAATTGTATCATTTGGTTCTAATTCTAAAGTAATTGTTTTTCCAGTCAACGTCTTAACAAAAATCTGCATCTATAATATAATTATAAAAATATTTTTAAATGAATTTATTATTTTTAGGGTTCGGTTTCAAATGAATTTACTTTATCTTGTAATTCTTTCATTGCTGTTTGTAGTTCACTTAATTCAGATGTTAATTTTTTATTTTCTTTAATTAACATATTTAATGTTTCTACTAATTCAAGACCATCTGGTAAATGAACACGTTGAGTAATAATATCATCAGATTGAAATCTTTTTGATGTCGCGTTGGCAAGTGACATTGTTTTAACACCTTTCATTCTTAATTTAATTTTACATATTGTATTTTTTTTTTATTTATCAACGCAAAAAATAAAATAAAAATATATTATATTTATTTATTAATAAATTATGACAAGGCATAAATTAAATAGAATGGGGTATGAAAGAGATAACACTAATTACTATTTTGATAAATCTGCATTGACTTATGGTGAATATTGGTTACCACCATACGGAGCAATTCAAAATAGAGATTTAAATTTTCCAAATGCTCGTTTAAATGAACCAACAAAACCTCTTATTTCTGTTAAAAACATCATTAATCCAAGATTTACTGTTAATGAAAATTCATTTGGTAAAATTTGGTATCCAAATATGTTTATTGATTTAAATTATAACCCTAAAACGGGAGGTTATGTTAATTCTAATGGACCAATAGGTCCATATTTTGCACAAGGATTAGGTAATTATCCAAGATCAATGTTTAAAGAAGTTTATTTTGGAAAAAATAAAAATAAAGTAAAAAATGCAGATAATAAAATAATTTTTTGCTTACCAAAAGAACAAAAATTTCCTGTAAATACAAAGAAAAAATGTAGTGCTGCTTTATCATATGCAAGATATTCTCCTGACCCATGCAAAATTGCTAGATGTGTACAAAGAAATTGTAAAAAATACCCAACTGTTGGTTCTAAGTCAAAATTAATTGAAGAGTGCAAAAAAAAGAAAAAAAAATCTCCTAAAAAATGATTTTTAAAATTATTTTTTTTATAAATTTTACAAATTTTAATATAATTTAATTTTTTATATGTACTAATAACAATATACTATAAGTATTTGTCTTAATACAAAATAATGCCAACAAACTATCGCTGCAAATATAACAATATTTTTGACTCCTGGACAAAAAGATATAGAGTGTGTAAAAATAAAAAATGCAGTGGGGATTTTTGTATGTTACATTATAAATTATTATATACTAAACACGCAATAGTAATTCAAAAAATTTATAAAGGTTACTATATTCGAAAAAAGTTAAAGATATATTATAATCTGCCACGTGATTTACAAAGAAAAATTATATGGCACATTAACTCTGACCATTACTTAAGACATTATAGTTCTAGTGTATCAAAAATAATTTATAATAGATACAAAGAGTTTAATCAACTATATTATAAATCCTTATTTCCTAATTTTGATATTCCCGATACAATGTATAACTCATTAATTAATGATTTAATATCTTTAATTAATATATCAATAAAATATTATCCAATAATTAAAATTTATAAAATACCATATCATAGTAATTTTAATTATTTATGTAGTGTTATAATAATTACAAATCATTATAATAATTTAAATGATGACTTTTTATTAATTTTGAAAAAATATAATTTATTATTTAACTAAAATTATGTTTCCACACGCAATTCTTTTTCCTGCATTTCCAGTTTTTAATGATTCTTCTTCTTCTTTATTTAATTTTCTTTTTTTCATTAGCGCTTTTAGACCTGGCAAACCTTGATCATCCGGTTTTTCATGTATTACAATACTTCTATTTAATATGCAATTAATATCTTCTTCATTTAAACTTATAAGTGGATCAATAAAAACTATATTAACAGTACCACTATTATCTACTTCTAAGTTATTTATTAAATCACCTGCATGTCTTTCAGTTGCATATTTATACGATCCATGATGTGTTCCAAATGGATTAAAATGACCACCAAGTGTATTACATAAATCTTTAACAGTTTTTCCTTTTTTTAAATCATTGATGTATTCTTGTTTAATATTTTTTTCATGTATATGAAAACCATGAATTCCAATTGGTAAACCGGATAATTTAACTTCAACTACTACATTACAATTTTTATTTTGAGTAAACAAAATATATCCTTTTAAATTAGGTAAAGATGAATATGAGTAATGACAATTATTTGAAAATTCAACAATTGCTCTTTTCATTATAAAAATATTTACATAATTAATTTATATTTTTTATTAATTAAATTTTTATTTATTTATCGTAATAGTTTCTATAATAATTTCTATATACTTCACTATGTGTTATTGGTCTTTTTTTAAATTTCCAAAATGCTAAATAATCTTCTTCACACCATAAATTAGATGAATATTTAATTGTTAAACCTTCAAATCTTTTTATTCTTTTATAACAATCTTTCCATGAAATTATAATTTGTTTTGCTTTATCTATAAAATCGTATGAAAATTTACTATACAATATTAATCTATATGTATTATCATCTAATAATAACTTATGGTAATCTTTATTTGTACTCAATAAATTTATGTAATCTTCATCATTAACATAATTATAAAAATCAATCTGTGTAATAATATTCATGATAAATATTTTTATTTATTTTTTATATTTTTTTTTATAAATATATAATAATAATGGTTGCAACATTGATTGAAGCTTTTGAAAATTTTCAGGGTAATAATAAAACTGAACAACAAATGATTGAAGAATATTGTGGATTTATTTCTAAAAATATACAATATTATTCTCAGATTACTGATAGACCTGAATGTATTAATAATTCTACAAAACCTGTATCGATGCCCCCCGTGGTTTATGACTCAAACATATTTAATTACTTATAGTTTACCTATACCTATACCTCAAAAAAATATTCTTTCTGTTTTACCAGCATATAAAGTTGAAAATACACATCAAAATATAGGAAGATTTAATACTAAAATATGTGGTAGCTTAAAAGGATTTACATTTAAAGCATATAAACTATTAGATGAAACTATAAATAAAAATAAAAATAATCCAAAAGCTGAATTTTTTGCACCTAATAATTATTTAGATTTAGAACAAGGTTGGCATGTAGTTTATTGGAAACCACCACCAATGCCACCTAAACCAAGTTGTGCTAGTGAGGGTCAAATGTGTGGTTTAGAACATAGTATAACTTGCTGTTCATCTTTAAAATGTAGTGATAATTATTCTGGGATGTGTCATAAAAAATAAAAAAAATAACTTATTTATTAATTTTATAACTAAATAATTTTAACATATGATTTAGTTCATAATTCAATAATTTAATATTTTTACTTTCACAATTTATTTCACTATTACAAATATTGTACAATTTATTTAACTGACTATGATCAATAGTTGGAAATAAATGATGCATTTTTTGTTTATTTAAATTTAAAAATAAACTTGACAAATTTTCATCTATTTTTAAATCATTTGTATTATTTATCTGATGATTAATAAAGTCTATATTATCTAAATTATCATAATTTTTATTGTTAAAATTAACATGATTTAAATGTGCTAAATATGCAAAATAATATCCTGCCATAATTAAACAAATTGTTACATTTAATAAACCAAATAAAATACCTTGAAATAATATATGACTAAATACTCTTATAATAAATATAAATGGTGCTAATCTTAACCACAGTGGATATTTATTATTAAATAAAATTTTCCATCTAAATTTATGAATAAAATTACCTTGAATAGGAACAACTAACTCAGCAATTAAAAAAATTAAATGTTTTCCATTAACTGAAAATATAGAATCAGTATTTGATGGTATCCAATTTAAAAATGGTTGCATAGATATTGAATCGTGGTCATAAATTGTATTTGTATACATATGATGTGAATGTACATGTTCCAATAACCATTCTAATGATGATAATCCATTCCAGTCCAGTAATAACGAAGAATATAATAATTTATGTATTCCATTATGTCCAAACCCACCTAATATACTATTAACCAATGAACTTAGTAAACACAAACCAATAAAACTTATAAAATTTGTAAAACTTGTAAAACTTGTAAAATTGGTTTCAGTATTTGAAAAATTATGTTGTAATAATTTACATTGTAAGAATAATCCTAAAGTTATATATCCAAATAAAGAATACTTAGTAATATTATTCATTATTCTACTTTTTTTGGTTTTAAATTTACTATATATCTTTTCTCTTAAAGTATAATATCTTTTGAAATCATAGTTAATTTTTTGATTATAAGTTCCAACTATAGTTAATTTATCAAGTTCATAATTTGCTAATTTATAATTAATGTGATGAGTTTCAAATAATGTTGTTATGTCACAACCTTTATTAATTTCAATAAATGTATTTCCCCCAGGATGATCAAAATTATCAATATTATATATTTTTCCATGTATTCCTATACAATTATTTGGAATGTAAGTATTTAATGAATTTAATGCTTTTTTAACAATAGGATGTTTATAGAACATAATATTATAGTATTCATAAATTACTTTTAAAAAAAACTTTAAATTTATTTATTACTTAAAAAAAGTTCACTTAAATTATATATGTTAAAAGAAAATTAACATATTATTTTATTATTTTATTAACTTTATTTAATTCTTTTTGTAAAATATTTAATTGTGGATTATATTTTGCATCTATTTCTCTTGTAATTTTTCTAATTTCTCTATCATAATTTTTTTTAATTTTGTTTAATTCATCTTCTATTTCTTTTTTCTTTTTTAATAGTGCTTCATATTCTTGTTTTGCTTTTTTTTCTTCTATTTTTCTTAATTTTTCTTCTTGTATTTGTTTTTCTCTTAAAATTATACGTTGTTGTTCAAATATTTTTTCTCTTTCATTATTAATTTGTGTCCATAAGTTATAATCACTCATATATGCATATCCTGATGGATGAACTATAGTTCCAATAGGTAAAGCTTGTAATGCATAAGTTTGCGAAATATTATTTGGTGTTTGAATCCATCTTGGATCTGAATCATCTGGAAATACTACAGTACCAAAATAATTTTTATATCGTTTTGTCATATAAATATTATATAACTTTTTAATTTTTTTTTAATTAAAAATCAAATTTTCCGACGAGTTTTGCAATGTTAGGTACATAATCTTTACATTTATATAGTAAATGATAATGCGCATATTCTAATCCACTGCATTTAATTTTACAATATTTACAATTTAAACATTTTTTTTTGCTACATCTGTCTAAATATTTCCATATTTCTAAATTTAATTTATCAATATTAAATTTAGTATTTTTTAATTTTAAACATTCACTATCATAACAATCATAACAATAAAGTTTATTTTCTACTTCAATTGGTAAAAAAATTTTATTATTACATAAATAGCATTTTCTACAACTAAAAATTATATTGATATTTTTACATATACTATTAAAATATATTGAATAAATATTTGGTATAAACTTTGTAATATGTGTAAAAAGATCAATGTTGAATAGTACTTGTTCCATAGTACTTTTATTATTAATATCTTAATATCTTAAATGTTTTTAAAATTTGTTAATAACTTATTATTAATGCAATAATTAACCATACAATTAATGGACATATTAAATATTTTTGTAAATCAGACGATAAACATGTATATATTAAAATAGAACTTAATAAACATAATATTAGTATCAAATATGCAATATTTTTATTATTCATACAAGAATATACAATTAACCATGAACATAATAAAATATTTAATATCCAAAATATTACATTACATTTTTTATTTTTATGTGCTAAATACCAACTGTAACCAATTAATAAATATAAAATAGGCCAAATAATTATAAATATTTCACTTGGGATTTTTATTTTTGACATACTATTTTTGTTACTATATTTACTTGGTTTGCAAAATATAGAAGTAATAATACCTAAAATTAATGGTAACACTATATAAATATAATCTAAATTCATATTTATATAATATTAAATATTAATTAAAAAAATTTTATAAATAAAATTTGTTAAATTTAAGGTCCCATTACATATAATCTTTTAAAAATTGGACTTGGAGGAGGAGGAGGAGGAACAGATGGTACATCATGTTTATCATCTAAGTTTAATTTAATATTATCATTTTCTTGTTCTTGTTCTTGTTCTTGTTCTTGTTCTTGTTCTTGTTCTCGTTCTTCATATAAAGAACCTACTTCTTCCCATAAAAAAATTAATTCTTGTTTAATGCTTATTGGACAAGATTTAAAATCATTATAAAAATCAATATCAATTTTATTTAATTTTAATTTTTCTTCATCAAATTTTTTATTTTTTTGAATCATTTTTTGAATTTTTTTAAATACTTTATCTGCTCTCAATGTTCTCATTGCAATTGCTGCTGAATCTTCTCTTGGATCATTAATTTTAACCATTTTAATTATATATTTATATATATTTTTAAGTAAATTTAAAATTATGGATTATTAGTTGTACTACCAAATCCTCCATTTCCTCTTTTGGTTTTATTAATATTATTAACTAAATTATAATTAGGTAAAATACCATTAAATGCGACTATTTGAAAATAACAACTTCCTTCATTCATCGTAAAATCGGCATTTGAATTATTATCTACTTTAACCAAAACTTTACCACGATAATTTTTATCAATAATTCCAATTGAATTTGCTAAACGTAATGGAGTTTTACTAATAGAACTTCTTGGTACTAACATATAACCTTGATTTTGTTCTGCTTTAAATCCTAAATCAACCGTAAATGCTTTACTTTTTGCAGGAACTATATTTGAACTAGGCATTGGTATATCTAAACCAGTATCTTCATTTTGTTTTGCTTTACTATATGTTGGGTGATTAATCCATTGTTCTTCATTATCAGCAATGATTTTTAAATCTAAAATCATCATTTTTACTATATTAAATTATAAAATTTTTAAGTAAGTTAATTTTTGTAACTTTTTTTGTAACTTTTTTTGATAAATGTCTGTCTGATAAAATTAATTGACAACCATCTTCAATCTTTTCACATATATTTATTATGTCTCTTACTAATAATAAACCACTATGTGCTCTATATTTATCTGATACTTCACTTTTTAAATTTATAAATTCTATTTCAAGTTCATAATATATTTCTGATACTCCATTATCTATTTGTTCCACAATAGTTAAATCAATAACATAATCTTTATAATAATAACTAAATCTATTTTTTTTTCTTAATATTCCCATGCCAGATTTAATTTTATCTTCAGTTGGAATTTCTTTTGATACTGAAACTCGTATATCATATGGAGTACCATTATATTCAAAATCTTTATTTACTATTTTTTGTTTTACTATACATTCATTTTTTGTTACTTTTTTACCATTAAAAAAAGTAGTTTTTCTTAACCCATTATGACATAATTCTTCATATTTATTATTAATAATTTTATCCCAACATTTTGAAGAGTCTAAAGTATTTTTAATTTTATAAAAAAAATCTTTAGAACCAAGACCAGATTTAAATAGATTTAATTGTATTTGACCTAGTCTTAATTCTATTTCAATATTATTTTTTTTCTTATATTCACCTATTAATGATGATAATGTGTCAACACCGAATTTTAATTCATTAAAAAAATCATCATGGTTATTTGACATTTATTATGTTATCTAATCAAAAAAAATCTTTAAATTATTTTTTATTTGTAATAAAAAGTAAAAAAATTAAAACTATTATAATAATTAAAACTATACTTAATATTCCAGACAAACTTAAACCAGAATCTGATGAATTTTCTTCGTTTTTATTACCAAAATATTCTTTAATTTCTATATCATTTTGGGATTTTTGAAATTTATTTTCAGAATTATTTGTATTATTTGTATTATTTGTATTATTTGTATTATTTGTATTATTTGTATTATTTGTATTAAACTTTATATTTTTTGATTGTGTATCAATAAAATTTTGTAAAGATGTCAAATATTTTTTTTTTTCTATTGGAGATAATGCACTAAATGTATATGGTAAATTATTCATTAAATTATTAAATACAATTTCTGGAATTTGATATTCTGTATTAAATTTATTTAAACATACTTGAAAAGGTAATTTATCATAATCAGGATTAGTATTTACAAAATCTAATCCAACACATTCCATCGCATTATCAATAAATCCTGGAGATGTTAATCCAGGATTTAAATTTTTTTTTCCATTAACAACATCTTTCATATAATTTGCATTACCATTGTCTTTTCCTAAATTAATAACACCAGGTAACATACTATTTAATACAGGATCAGCAGAACTAAAATCACCATATTTAATTGGTTTTATTGTATATGGATTATTTAAAGTGTTAGATATTGTAGAATAAGAACTACTTAGTTGTAAATTTTCTGGATTATTAAAATTTTTTTTATTGATATCAATCATTTAATAAATTAATTATATTTTATTTTTATTAATTTATTTTTTATTTTTTGTTATGATATAAATAAAATATAATAATAACATCATAAAACACCATATTACTAATTCTTTTAAAAATAAACCAGGTTTAATAATATATATATAATTTTCTTTTTCAATATTACCATTAATTTGTTTTTTTTTATGATCAAATGCTTTTGATAATTTATGAAATTTAGTTTCCGGAAGTATTGTAATATCTAATAATGGTAATATAATATTATCTAATAATGAATTTAGAAGTCGGTATGAAAATAAACCTGCTATTACAGATAAACTTACATAAGAAACTATAAAGGAACTAAAATTTAATGTTGATTCACTCATTATTATAATTTAATTTTTTTTTTTATTAATTAATTAAATATTCAATACTAATATTGTTATTTATTTTAATTATTTTTATATTAACAGGTACTTTAAATTCATATAATTTTTTTGATTCTAATAAGTTCCAATTATCTAAATTTATATAAAATCCATATTCATAATATAATAAAAATTTACCCACATAATTTTTAATATCAACATCATTATCAGATATTATTTTAACTAAATTATTTTTTTTAATATCTAATTTATCTAAATTTTTAATATCTTCAATTTTTACATTTTCTTTTTTATACGATGAAGAAGTACAAATAAAGTAAAATTCTATAATAATTAGCAAAATAAAATATATTAACAAAATTATAAAAATCATATAATTTAATTAATTATTTTTATAATATTAATCGTTAAATTAACATAAATAATATTAATTACTTAAATTACTAATGGTGTCTTTTCAGCAAGATTTTTTATTAATAATAAATAAACATCATGAAACTTATTTAGAAAAAATAAATACAATTTTTAATAATGAAAATTTAATAAAAGATTTATCTATTGATGATGCAGAAAAACTAATTGAATATATTAAAGAATATAAAAATTTAATAAATTCAATATGCTTAGTAATTGATAATATCAATAATATTAAAAATATAAATAATATTAATAATAAAATTGAAAATGAATTGATTTTAAAAATGATGCCAATTATGAATTTATATAGAATTTTACTAAATGAAAAATATAATAAATCTTCTATAATACAAGAAAATTCTACAAATAAAAGCACAATTAATGATCAAGATTAATCATTATTCCAACATAATTCAATAAAATATTTATTTATTTTTTTGTTAATTGTTAATTCAAATGGACCTTTTACATAAAACCCTAATGGTTTATAATATGTAATTAAATCCGTTTTAAGTTTCTTAAATTTGTAATTGATAAATTTACTTTTCAAAAATTTAATTGGATAATCATCATCACTATTAATTATATCATTTTCATCACTTGTATCAATTATACATCTATATTTTGTAACTGGTTTTTGTGTTTTAGTATCAATTGTATGTTTTAATTTTCCTACAATTGAATCTAAATTTTCTTTGTCAATACATAAACTTTTCAAAAATTTATGATAAGATAAATTATATTGCATTAAATATGAATCCTGTAATTTTTGTTCTAATACAAGTTCATTTGGTTTAATATCAGTTAAATATTCCCACCCATTAATAATATTATTATTAATTTTATTGTCCATATTAATAAAATTTTACTATAATTCTTTAAATACATTTACTTTCTTGAATGTGATTTTTTTGAAACATTTTTTTGTTTTTCTTCTTCTATCTCTTCTATTTCCTCTTCATCATTTTCATCTAATTCTAAATTTTCAGAATCTTCTTCTTCAGAATCAGTATATTCGGATTCATCTTCAGAATCAGAATATTCAAAATCTGATTCTGTTGCAATTTCTAGTTCATATTCTTGTTCTTTTGAAAGTTCTTTTTTATTATTAAATTTAGGAAATAATTCCTTTAATGTTTGTAATTGTTCTAATGTTAATTTATCAGGCATAACTGGTTTGAACTTAATAATTAAATCTCCAAATTCATTATCTGACCCATATATTGGCATTCCAAAACCTTTTAATTTTCTAAATGATTCAATTTCTTCTCCAAATATATTAATAGGTGGAGAAGAAATATTTATTTCTCTACCATCTAAATGTGTTATTGTCATCTGACAATCATATGCTTCATATAATGATATTTGTTTTTCAATCAATAAATTATTACCTTCTCTTTCAAATTCATCATGTTCTGCACAACATAATGTAATAACAATATCACCTGTTTCATAACCTTCTTTTTCATCTGCTTGTTTATTAAATGTTATAACTTGTTCATCAAACATACCAGGTTCAATATTAATTGATATTTTTTTCTTTTCTTCTGTTAAAGATTTTTTTTTACCATCTGTAATTAATCTTTTTCTTCTAACTGCTAATTTTTTAACTTTACCAGAATATAATTCCTCTAATGTTACATTTAAGGTAAAATGTAAATCTTTTGTTCTTGGTGCTAATGGATTACACTCATTATCTGATTCATCTAACTCTTCAATTGAACTACTTGATAAATTATTTTTCATCATTTTTTTACTTTTTTCACTTTTTTCTCCAACTGGTTTATCAAACTTAATTTTAGACACAATATTTTCTGAATTTTTATTCATACTTATATTATCACCAGATACAGAATTAATACTTGAACCAGACATTTTTTCAATCATTTCAGGAGTAATCATTTTTGATACAGATTCTGTAACTTGTGAAATAACTTTACCCATATCCATATTTTGAGGATCTATTGGTTCAGTTTGATTTTTAGCAATATTTGAAGCAACCTGTTGTGCCATTTTTACAATTTCTTCCATGTTTGCTCCTTGCATTATATTAAAACATAATTATACTATTTTTATCACTTTTTTAACGCAATTTAATTTAATTTAATTATTGTTTTTGTATTGCTTTAAACATTGTATCTCTTTCTGCTTGTAATTTATCAATATCTAATGATACTTTTGAATCATTTTCTTCCCATTTAGGAACTCCATCCGATATTGATGGCATATCAATAGATGAAAACATGTTATTTGATTCAATATTATTTAAATCTTTATCATTTATACTGGCAAATGCAAAACCCGAATTTTTTCCTGAAAAATTTAAATATTCAATTTCATCTGATTTATTAAAATAATCAAATACCTTTTTACCAGATAAAATTTCTTTATTATTAATAACAAGTGAAGGAATACTTTTAATTGTAGATGGTATATTATTTATTTTTGCAACATCTACAAATTGTATTTTTTTTTCTTTTGGTATAAATTCTTTTAATTTTTGACATGCTTTTGATTGTTCATGAAAAAATAAAATAAGATTATCTTTGTCATCATTCATATTCGAATTTATATTACTCATAATTTTATAATAATTTATTTATTAAATTATTTTTTTTTAGAACGCTTTTTTTTATTAAAAATGTAAATTAAATTATTTTTTTGATTATTAAAAAATTTATTTATATTAAATAATGAGTGGTTTAAATTTTACATCATTATGTTTTATTTTAATATTAACTGTATTAATTATAATTTTTATAACTAATTGCTATGATTTTTTTAATAGTATTAAAACAGAAAATTTTACTCCTTCAGTTGTTAGATATTTACCATGTACTAAAACACAAAATTCATGTTCTTTTCCTTATACAAATAATAAATTAAATACAACATGTAACTCTGATGTATACACTTATCAATATGCAAATAGAAAGTTATTAAATCCTGATGTATATTATAATATGATAAAACAATTATTAAATGATTTATCACTTAAAAAAATAAATGTAACCTATATTTCAGATAATATACTAACTGAAAAAAATTTCACTGGGGATCAAGAATTAATAATTAATTTTTTAAATAATAATTTAAATAAATTAATAACTCAAAAAAAATATTTACAAGAAAATGGTCCATGGAAGTATGAATACTTTTTTGTAAGCAATCCAACAATATATTATTATGAAGTTAATAATCAAAATAAAATATTTCAATATCTTCCAAGTAAATTTAACTTATTTAAAATAATTTATGTTCTTGGTAATCCATTAAGATCATCTTATACAAGTTGTTTAGCATTTATTACTGAAATAAATAATAAATTAGAAATACAATATACAGGATTAGTTAATGATTTTGAAAAATTACCTAAAGATAATCTAAATGTTATACCAAATCAAGCACTAGATTTTTCATTTATTAATACAATAGCACATAATAATTTTGATCAATTTGCACATCCTATTAATTTATCAGGTATGAATTATATTGAAGAATTTAGGGAAGGTACACCTGTAAATATTAAGGCAGATATTCCAAAAGAATTTAAAGAAAACTCTTTTAAACCACAATATTTACCGCCTTTATTTGGAAATGGTATATGCAAATATCCACCAAATTATAAAACTGAAACTGGAGAAAATAAAATTTTTAATACTCCTCCTCTATTTCCAGGTGTTCATTTTTAATCATCTTCTTGTTTTTTGATTTTTCTTTTAGTTACAACATAAGATATTTGTAGAGATTGTTTAGGTTCTTCTTCTTTTTGTTTTTGTAACTCTTTTAATTGTTTTTTAGTTAATTTTTCTTCTTTATCTTTTTCTTTAATACTTTCTTTATCTAATATTAATTTATTTGCATCTTCTATTAATTGAATAATTTGTAAATTTATTGTTTCAGATTCATTTTGTTTTTGTTTTTTTGCAATTTTAATATATTTTTCGAGTAATTTAAAATCTTTATTTAATATACCATATTCTAATTGTGCTATAATTTCTTGAGATATTGTCTTAACAGTTGGTAATACTTTATTTTTTTCATTAATTACATCTGATAATTCAATATTACCTTTAATTTTTTTACTAAGTTCAATTAAATTAACTGAATTTTTTAATGCATAAACTTTTGCTTCTACTGATGCAGGAAATATATCTAATGACTCTAAGAAATTATATTCATTCTTTTGATATAAACAATACATAACTTTACCTAAAGTATTATAAATATCATTTGTAGAAATTTCATCTTTATCCAATTTATCATTTTTACTTATAGATTCTAAATGTACTAAATATAAAATATCCAATGGAATGTCTTTACTTTCAACTCTATTATTTTCAATATATATATTATTATTTTCAAATGAATATTTTTTTTCATATAAAATATAACTAAAAAATTTTGGAGGATTTTTAATTAAACTTAAATTTTCTTTTGTAATCTTAAAAAATTTTTCTTTTGTATATGTTGACATTATATATTCTCTAATGTTAACTTCTCCTGGTTTAAATTTTTCTCCATTATCAAATATAATTAAATTGGAAGTCTTTTCTAATAAAATAGATACAGAATTGTCTGGTAATAAATATTTATTCCCTACTATTAATTGTGTTATTGATAATGTTTTATTTTTAGTAACTTCATAAGGTAACATAATACTTGTATAATTTGCAATATCTTCTAATTGTTGACTTTCTTCTATTATTTCCGTTTCTTGTGTTTCTGACGTTTCTTGTAATTTCTTAGGAATTATAAAATCTACTAATTGTTTTAAATTACTATAATTAGTATCTTCTATAATTGCATCTAATTTAGGTTTCTTTAAATCCAACTGTTGTAAAAAATTATAATATTCTAATAATTTAGTTTTTTGCTCAAATGCAACTTGTTTAATTTCCATCTCATTTAACTTTTTAATAATTATTAATTGTGATATATATTCATTTGCTTTCTTTAGTGCATCATTCCACAATTTAGTTTTATTATAATCAGTAACTTCTTTAAATTTTTCTTTGTATGGTTTTATCAATTTTCTTTTAAAACTAATCTTTGATAATTCAAATAAATAATCTTGTTTTTTTATATTTTCTTTTACTGATACACATTGTTCTTTAATAAATCTACATTTCATTTTTTCTATTCCATATGAATTTATATCATTACAATCAAATTCATTTGTAAATCGATTACAAGCATCAAATTTTTCTTTTGGCGCTTTTTTAACATTTCTAATATTAACACCCTCTCTAAATAATTTAGTTTTTCCATATTTATCTGTATATTCTATTAAAATATACATTGAAGAATATAAAAAATTTTGTTCTGTCGTATCTTCAAATTCTGCAGGTCCTTCAATATAATAAAATTTTTTGATTTCTGGATTTAAAAATTTTGTACTATATACAGGTATTCCATTTTCATTAAATTTATATGGTACTGCATAACTAATATTATCAGTATCTTTGTATACAATATAAACTTCGCCTGGATATTTTACACCGATTCTTTTTTTATATGTATAATTTATAAATGATATATATTTCTTTTTTGAAACTAATGTAGGACTATAATTTAATACTACATCTTTTGGAATAATTTGTTTTTCATTATTAGAATAATTATTCAATTTTTGCATACATAAATAATATAATTTTTTTATATAACTTAATTTATCTTGACCAGTTTCTTTATAATAATCATCATAATTTATATAATCAATTTTAAATAAAACTGCCAATGAATATATATCATCATCTGTATAATTTCTATTTTGTGTTTCAGAATTAATAAAATCTGGAAAGTTACCTCCATAAATATATTCATTTTCTCCCACTATATAATATTTTGGAACATAAAGTCGATTAGGACCATTTTGAATTTTTGGAACAATATTTGTAACAACAGGTGGTATATATGTATTTAATGCAATAGATTGTATTAATTCTTTCTTTTTTTCTTTATTCTCTTCAATAACACTATTAATTATTTTGATAAGTTTTTGTCTAAAACTACTTGGATTTATATTTTGTTCTTCTGTTAATGAATTTCTATAAGCATTTAATTCTGATTCTCTCATCATTTTAATAAGTTTAATTATTTCATCAAAATCTTTACTATCTAATGTATTTAAAATATTATTTAATCTTTTAATGTTTATATAACTTATATTACCTTCTTTTATTATAAATTCTGTAACTACAGGAATAATAACCTTTGGTTCTGTTATTAAATCACAAAGTAGTTGATAAGTATTTTTAACAAGTTCAACATAATCATTATAAATATTTGGTTCATTTGAATATGAAAATATTATATTTTCTATATTATTTGATAATGTTTTTATATCTTTATTTGTAAAATTTTCTAATTTACATCTTACAAAAATTTTATAAAATATATTTCTTGTATTTATTCTTTCATTTATTGTTGCAACTCTATAAATTCTTCTTGAAATCAATTTATTTCTTTCCTTTTTTAAAAAATCTAACATTACTCTTATTGGATTTTTACCTTTAGGTATTTCTATTGTTAATAATTTTAGTTTAGATTTTTCCCATTGTTTTGTTTCTAGATATTGATTATATATTTCATTTATTTCCAACTGCGATAATATATCATATTCTTTTTTAAATTTAATTATATCAAATTTTACACTTTCTAATTCTTTTTCATATTTCAAATACATTTCATTTTTAGGCATCCAAGAATATAGATATTTAAAAGTTTTACCTGGATTTGTAAAATATTCTAATAAATCATCCTCTGGTTTTATTAATGGAATTTCTAGTCCTATTAATTCAATAAATGAAATTTGTTTATTTATATAATTATCTAATGAATCATTAAAATAATTAAATATAAATACAATTTTTTCTATATTCTCTAAATAATATTTATTATTAAAATTATAAATATCATTTTCTAATACTTCAACAATTTCTTCATTATTTGGATAAAATTCAAAAATATATTCACGTAATTTATTTATTCCCATTTCTCTCTGTTTTTTAATTACTGAATTTTCTTTTATTAATGTATCAAGTGAATATTTATTTGATATTTCGTATTCAGGATCATTTCCAGTTTCTAAATATTTTTTAATTTTTTGAATTTTAACATATAAAATATCTGCACTTCTTAATATATTTTTATTTTCAAGTTCTAACATATTAACTTCAAGAATTAGAACTAAATCTCTCAAATAATCTTCAAAATTTTCATATCTTCTTGTTAATTTTACTATTTTATCATCTTTTGATATATCTGGAACTGGTACATGTAATTCATAAACTTCTATTAATTCCGTTTTATTTGATGGTAATTTTTTCTCTTTTAAACTTTCATATAAGTTATCTGGTAAAGGTTTTATTATATTATAATATTTTTCATTTATAATTCCTGATAATACTTTTTCTGATTTAAAATATTCAGGTTTTAAACTAATAGTTACTACATTTCCTTTCTCTACATATTCTTTATAAGTTTGTTTTTTCTCATTCAATGGAATCTCATTTGCTTTTAATAAAAATGAATAACCTTTATTTGAAGGTGTAATTTTATATTCTGATTTAATTAATTCTTGTTGTTGATTAAAAAAACTAGGCACATCTGTTTTATGAATATTTTTTTTCGTTTTAACAAAAAATACTGGATTAAATGTTGAAGGTAAATTATTTAATTCTACATTTGGAGTAATATTATAAAATTTTTTATTAAAATCTTTCAATAAGTCCTTTTCTGTTATTTTATAATATTTTGCTTCTTCTCCTAATATTTCTTTTAATTTTTCATATGACTCAGGATATTCTCTAAATTTCATAACTGGAATAGTATTTAATTTTAATCTTTCAATATATGATAATTTATTAACTACATCTGTTTCTTCTATACATTTTAATAATTCATCCCTAGATTTATTTTTAAGAACTGATAAAATTTTTTTTATTTTAAGTTTATCTAAAGAATAACTACTCTCTGATCTTTTATTTTTTTCAGTTAAATAATCTTCATATAATTTCTCAAACTTAACTATATTTGGATATTCTATAGACCATCTAATATCTGAATCATCCTTTGTAATTTCTTGAACAGTTCTTATTTTATATCCTGGTATATATTTTTTTGCTAAATTATATGCTTTTTCTAATTCAAGATGATATGTTAAATATTTTTTTAGTTTTAGTTTTTTTGATTCACCTCTATTAATTTTTGGTTTTTCTGGCCAATCTATATTTCTTTGTTTAGCAACATTTTTTAAATATTTATTTTCTGATTTTACCAAAGAATCTATACTTTTATTAAAACTTTTTGGTACATTATCTTTTATTTTTTTACTTTTAAGAGTAAAATCTTCATATTTTAATAATAAATTTAATTCTAAATCTAATAAATTATAATATTTTCTATTAAATCCAAATTCATCTATTTTTTCATCAATAAATTCTTGTTCTAATTCTGTTTTTAAAACTCTAATTCGTTCAATTTTTTCTGCATCAATTTTATTATCAATATTAAATCTTCGATAAATTAATGCTTGTTTATATTTAACAAGTAAATTTTCTAACATAAATGTATAATCATCTAATTTACCCTCTTGAAGTTTATTTTCTAAACTATCTAAATATTTTTGAATATTTTGGTCTATTACAACATCATATCTTTCTAATTCATATTCTTCAGATTCTTCCTCTAGTTCTTCTTCAAATTCTTCTTCTGATTCATTTTCTTGTCTTTCTATATCAGATAAAAAATCTTCATCTGATTCTTGTAACAAATTATCATAATCTATATCCATATTAATTACTTATTATTACTATTTATAAAAAAATAATAAAAAAAATAATGTATTATTTATAATATTAAATATGATTACTACATATTTGCTTCAAAATTGTAAATACTGTAAAGAATTATTTAATTATATTAAAAAAAATCCAAATTTAAACATATGTTTAATTATTGTTTCTAAATATGATATTGAACAAATAAAAAAAAATGAACCAAGAATAAAACAATTTCCTATCGCGTTTACAGGAAATCCCAAAAAAAATGGACTTCCTTATAAAAATTCACATATTATAACTGGTTCATCTACAATATTAGATACATTAAAAAATAATTATGGTAAATTAAATGATACTATTAAAATAAAAGGTACAAATATTAAAATTGACTATTTAAACAATAATGATGGAAATATCAGTAGTTTAACTAATATTAGAAAACATAGAAATAATTGTTTTGGAAGTTCTTGTTATGTTATGGATAGACCATTTGATTCTACTGATAATCAATATATATTACAAGGTTATCAACCATCTTGCTCAAGACCAATTAGAAGNGATTTACCTATTAAAAATATTAAAAATATTAATAAAAGTAATAATTTTGGAATAACAACACCAGGAACTGAAAAATGGAAATCTGAAAGAAAATATTGGCCACCTCCAAGAATACTAGTTGATGATAGTAATACTAAACAATATTTAAATGCAAATCAACATCTTGGAATAAATGTTCCTAAAACATATAAAAATGATTATTTAAATCGTAAAATATGGAATCCATTAAATATAAATAATTTTGGAACTAAAAAACTAAATAAATTTATTAGTGCACCAGTAAATCAAACTGCCCCATTTTTAACATATTCTGCTGGTGGAAATGGAGTATCTCGTGTAACTGGAAAAAATTTTTTAAGAGAACAAATTCCAATACAACGATCTCCTAAAACTTCATACATATCTGGAAATATTAAACAATATATTTCAAATAATTTAAATAATCAAAAACTATTAGCAGGAGGTTTAAATTCTCCTTGGTATATAAATGCACAAGGTATAAATAATTATGGAAATACTGAAATTTTATCTAATGAATCACACAGATATGACGTACCAGATGCACCAGGGAGCCCTTATGGACAAGGTGCGCTAGATGGACCTTACGGACCTTTCGGACCTTATGGACAACATGAACCACGAGGACCGGATGGACCTCCTATTTATAATAAACCTCCTGTACCGAATTCTCCAAATATTCCAATAATTTCTAATAAACCATTTGGTGATAAAAACCCATGGACATTAACACGTACTATTTCAGGTGATCATACTAATCAAGCACAATATTTTAAAAGACAAAGATTTGATAATAATGGTAATTCGTACGGTAAGTCCAATAAAAATTTAAAATCAAAAATTAAAACCTTAAAACCAAAACTAAAACCAAAACCAAAATCTAATAAGAAAAAAATGAAATTTACTTCACCACTCGGTATTGAAATTAGTTTTAATTAAAATAAAAAAAAAAATTATTATTAAATCAAATTCTTAATGAAAAAACAATTTTGGGATTTTAATGAAAATACTAATTATACTATCGTTAATATTCAAGGGAAAAATTATAAAGTAATTAATAAATATTTAGATTATTACAATGCTGCACTTATTCTTAATTTTATAAATTTAATAATTGAAAATATATGTATTTATTTTAAAATAAACTATTTTAGATATTCTAAAAATGACCAGATATTAATTGATTGTTTTTGTGATATTCATCCTGATAATTATTTACTATCTGAAATGCAATTAGGAACAAATTTTTACGGCATAAACAAACCAAGGAATTTATACAATTCTAATAAACCACCAATAGGTAAAGATAAAACATTACGTGCTGGTTATAGACATGTTTTTATTACTTTAAGAAATAAAAATAATGTCTTTAATAATAAGGATGAAATAATGAAATTAGTTATTCATGAAATTTCTCATACTATGTGTAATCATGTTACATGGAGAGATGATGATCACGGAAAAGATTTTAAACATGCTGAAAAATTAATTACAAATGCTTATTTAAAAGTTATAAATTAAGTTATATTATTGTTTTATTTGTTTAAAATATTTTAAAGTTTCTCTCGCAGAAATTTGTTCTGCATCTTTTTTGTTCTTTCCTTTACCATACTTATATTCTATATCTTGTATATAACAAGATATTTTAAATGTTCTATTATGCGGAGGACCACATGTTTCTGTAATTTTATAATTAGGTGTTGTATTAAATTTATTTTGACAAAATCTTAATAATATGTCTTTATAATTATCATCGATTAATAACTCATCAAAATTAATATATTTATCAATTAAATCTAAAACAAATTTTTCGGCATAATTAAATCCAAGATCTAAATATATAGAACAAATTAAAGATTCAAATATATCTTCTAAAATTCTATTATTATTTCTACCATTAATATTTTCAACTTTGTAATTTAAAATTAAATATTTACTTAATTCTAATTTATTCGCAAACATTGATAATGTTTTACCATTGACTAATTTAGTTCTAATTTTTGTTAAATTTCCTTCATGACTATTTGGAAACTTATTAAATAAATATTTAGCAATAATTAGATTTAGGACTGAATCACCTAAAAATTCAAAACGTTCATATGATTCTTTCATAAATTCAGGTAAATTATTTGATTCTTTTGCATTTTTAACAACACTTTTATGAACAAATGCTTTTCTGTATTTCGTAATATCAATTGGTTTCATACCAATAATTTTTTCAATATCAGTTCTATTTAATTCAGTATACAAGATTGCCGATTGCGTTAGACTATTATTAAGAGTCTCCCGCGATGAGCAAGAAATATTTGAATTTTCAGAACTATCTGAACAATTTGAAATAGTTTCAAATTCCATAATTAGTATTTTTATATATATATTTAAAATTATTTTTTAAGTGATTTTATTATTTGTAATAATTAATGTTAAGCAAAAAAATTCTAAAAGTACCACTATATAGATTAAATGAAATTAAAGAATTATATAATATATTTTATAATGAAAATAAAAACTTATATGATTTAAATAAAAGAAAATGTTTTTTTTTTAAAATAGTTAAATTAAAATATAAATGGATAACTTTTAATGAATATGATAAAATATATAATGAAAATTTAAAAGATCATGAAATAGATTTTTTTTTAAACTTTAAAAAAGTACAAATAGAAGAAAAATTTAAAAAAGACATATTGAAACTTTTTTGCTTTATAGATACAAATAATGATAATTTTATAGATTTAAATGAATTTAAATTAATATTAATGAAACTTAAATTATATACTTATTCCGAAATAGAAGATTTATTTAATAAAGCAGACTTAAATAATGATGGAGTATTAACAATTGATGAATTTATTATATTTTTATCAAAAAATGACACAATTGCAGAAAAATTAAAAGAAATATTAGATTATAAATTTGAAGTAAAGAAAAAACACGATAAGAGAACATTATTATTTAAGGATTTCCATTAAAATTTAATTGGAGACCTTCGTTAAGCAATTTAAATTCAATGGAATTAATTAAAAAAAATTTATAAAATTTTTAATTATATCTTGTAGTCACTTTCTTTTTTTTTTATTATTTTAAGTTTCAAAATAAATTATAAAATACATAGTCATTGTATATTTATAATCATTATTTATAATTTTATCAGATATTGGTTGTTTTACGTTAACAAAATAATATTCTCGTTTTTGAATATAATTTTTAAATAGTCGAGAAACTGATTCACAAACAATATGATAAATATATACTCACCTATAGAAAATTAGTAAATTCTAAAAATTACAAAATTTAAATTGCTTAATAATTTTTATATAATATATAGTATAAATTTTTGATTTGATTTATACAATGAGTAATCGTTGTGAAATTTCAATCATTGACAACTCAACAAAAAAAAAAAGAAAGTGTAAAAATATTTTCAAGTTTGATATATTTAATAAAAAATGCTGTACAATTCATGCAAACAATTTATACAACAAATATATTATTAAAATACAAAAAGTGTTCAGAGCATATAAGTTAAGAAAAAAAATTAACTATTTAATATCATTACCGATTGATTTACAACACAAAATTATAACTTATAGTAGAGATGATTATTTTCAAAATAAAAGAAATGAAAAGATTGCAGAAATAATTTTACATAAAATTGATATCTTTATTAAAAAATATTTTAAGATACCACAACAGATNTATTATTTATTTGGNGCAATTGAATTTTATAGTTTTNAACAAAATAACTCTGACATAATTCAACTTTATGTAACAAATACACATCCAGATGCAAATTATTTAGTTAATCATGTATTGTACTTATTTTATCTACTGGATAAATATCAACCAATTATTGTTAAACAAAAAAAATTCTATAGTTATAATTATAACAGTATTTATAATATAAGTTCTATGTTTTCTAAATTCTTATCATTACAAGAAAAAATATTAAACTATAAAAAACAGATATTAAACATAGAAAATTATGAATATATTCATTGTGTTTTAAATTTTAAAGAACTTTATTATTATTATTAACAAACTGTAACAAACTGTAACAAACTGGTAACATTATTTTAATTTTGTTTTTTATTTTCAATTTGAATCATTAATTTTAAATTTCATTTTTTTACGTTTTTTAAATGTTTCTTCTTTATTTTTACCTTTTTCTTTTGTTCTTTTACCTAAAAACTTATAATATCTCTTTGCAAGTGCTTTTTGTTTTTGTTTTCCTTTCATTGCGCGTAATCTTACATACATAATCATTCCAACTTGCCATATTCTTTTATGAGTATATTTTTCACTTTTGTATAATCTTTCTAGTTTTCGAATAGTTGATTTAACATTAGATAGTGTTTTATATTTAATAGGAATAGTGTCTTTAGGGTTTTTATCTAAGTAAACATCAAATGATTTACTTTTTGAACCTTTATTATAACGATATTTTGAATACTTCTTGGAATAATCATTAGGTTTTTTTATAAATACTTTTTTATTTCTATAGCGATAATAATATTTATTCTTTTTATTTTTTTTTATTTGATAAATAGTTCTTTCTTTTCCTTTTATTTTAAATTTACCAATTTTTTTCATATTTAAAAGTATCTTCAATTAATTTAATAAATTATTTAAATATGGAAAAAATTAATAATGATCAGTTTTTAGAAGAAATTTGGAATGATGCA
>JGI10211J14876_10000215_pt1 | contig 23933 bp, 36 predicted proteins | sample Etolagsediment_FD_14876 | JGI IMG/M metagenome (IMG submission 14876)
AAAATGATGAGTATTAAAGATGTAACAAAAGAAGGGAGAGAAAATGTCCATTATGTTAAAGGTTGGGATAGTGCTTGTTCTTTCTTTTTTAAACAAATAGACAAACTCGCAGGAGATAAATTAATATGAACAGAGAAAAGAGATACAATCAAGCATATGAAGCATTTATGAAAGCAGTAAGAGTCGGAGAAAGTCCAAGAGAAATAGATAGATTAAGAGAAGAATATCAAAAAGCAAGTGATAGATATTATCATCATAAATATAGGGGTTTAGTTAATCCTAGAAAATCATCAACATATTAAAATGATATTAAAAATAATATTAACAGTTGTAACCTTACTATTTTTTAGTTTAGCTTTAATCTTAGGTGGTTACTTTTATGATTGCCATGTGTTAAAGAACAAAACAGAAGCATGTGGTTGGAAAGAAATAAACATATCCTTACCTTTAAACCAGTCGCTTAATCTACATAATACGACTAATTTAATGAATTTAATGAATAAGGGAGGTGAGAATAATGTCGCAAAAGAATAAGAAAAAGATTACTTTAAGTTTTGATAAGAGATATTTTGACTTTGTAATAATCTTTCTTGCAATTTCAATGTTAATTGGTTTAATGGTTAAATTAGGAATTCCTGTAATTATATCTATGGCAAAAGGTTTAGTTGCTTTAGTTTTAATATATCAAAAGTTAGCGCCAACAAATGATTTAATTATGTTTTTTGGAGGATTAGTATTCCTTTTTATAGGGTTTTACTTCTTCAACATTCTATTTAATCTTTGGATAAGATGTGCAGAATTAACTACTATAAAAACTGAAAAATTTGTTAGGAGTTTTAAGAAATGATAGGAAAATGTAAGAGGTGTTCAAGATCAAGAAGAATACATGCAAAAGAGATGTGTATTAATTGTTATATTCATATTTGGAAAGATGCAAAAAAAACTACCCAAGTCAATTAAACCAGAAGAATTTAAGATCTTAATTAGTAAGTTAAGAGTTAAAGATAAAGAAGCAAAGATTGCTTTCTTATTAGCTTACGAAGCAGGATTAAGAATAGCTGAAGTTAAAGCATTAACAAAAGAATGTATTTCTGATAATTATATTACTGTTCTTTCAGGTAAAGGAGGAAAGGATAGAATCGTTCCTCTTCCAAAAACATGGAAACCTTACATGAAAGAAATCTTACCAATATCTAAAACCATTAGATCGTTGCAGAGGAACTTTGCTACTTGTGTTAAGAAAGCACAACTTAATCCAGAATATACTTTCCATTCCTTACGGCATGGATTTGCTACAAGATTGATAGAAAGTGGAGTTCCTCTCTCTCATGTTCAAGCATTATTAGGACACTCTAATATATCGACGACAAATGTTTATACAAGAGCAAGACCAATGGACGCACTTAAATCTTATGAGGAGTTGTTTTAATGATAATAAGAGGTGATTGTTTAGAGGAGTTAAAGAAACTAGAAGATAACTCAGTTGATGCAATAGTAACAGATCCACCTTATGGAATTGGTTTTATGGGAAAAGAATGGGATTGTTTTAAACCTGAAAGGATAAAGAAAGATACAGAATATTATAATAAAAAGAAAGTTGTTAAAAAAGAAATAAGGAAAAGTAGGTTAAGTATGATTTCAAGTGCAGCAGCACAGGCAGGTTCCTATGATACTTCTTTAAAAGGAGCAGTAGGTTATCAAGTTTGGTGTAATGAATGGGCAATAGAATGTTTAAGAATATTAAAACCAGGTGCTTTCTTATTAGCATCTTGTTCTCCAAGAATGTACCACAGATTAGCTTGTGGAATAGAAGATGCAGGATTTGAAATAAGAGATTGTATTCAATGGTTATATGGTTCAGGATTTCCAAAGAGTTTGAATATAGGAAAACAGATTGATAAAATTACTAAAAATGATGAAAGGTGGGAAGGTTGGGGAACAGCATTAAAACCAGCAAATGAACCAATAGTAGTTGCAAGAAAACCATTATCAGAAAAGAATGTTGCTTTAAATGTTTTGAAATGGGGAACAGGTGGAATTAATATTGATGCTTGTCGGATTGGATTCAAGAATGAAGAAGATGAAAAAGAAAGTAAAGGAAAAAATCAACATGGAAAATATCCAAATTCAATTATGAGAAACCCTGCACCTAATGGAATTTATAATAAAGATACAAGACCACCAAGTGATTATGTTGCACAAGGTCGCTTCCCAGCAAACATAATCCTAGATGAAGAAGCAGGAAAGATGTTGGATGAGCAGAGTGGTTTTCTACATGGTAGGTTAAATAAAAAAATGAAAATATCACAAGATAATGGTATTTTTGGAAATGGGATACAAAGAAAAAATAAATCAGAAATAGAGTGTATTGATAAGGATATAGGTGGAGGAGCATCAAGATTTTTCTATTGTGCAAAAGCATCAAAGAAAGAAAGGAATTTGGGTTGTGAGGATTTTGAAGAACATAAGATAATAACATTTGCAACTGCAAATGGAACAAGCAATAAACCAAGTTCAATATCAGAAGGAAGAAATACAACATACAAGAACAATCATCCAACTGTTAAACCAATTAAACTAATGGAATACTTAATCAAGTTAGTTTCTCCAGAAGGTGCAACAATCCTAGATCCATTTATGGGTTCAGGAACAACAGGTTGTGCTTGTGTAAAACTCAATAGAAAATTCATAGGAATAGAAAAAGAACCAGAATACATTAAAATTGCAGAAGCAAGAATTAAACCATTTATAGAACAGGAGAAGTTATAATGTCTAAAGGAATAAGTGTAATAATACCAGTATATAATTGTGAAGCTACAATAAGAGAGACACTAGATAGTGTTAAAGATATTGCTGATGAAATTATTGTAGTCCACGACGGTTATTGTTATGATAGAACATTAGAGATTTGTGAGGAATATGGTGCAAGAGTTTATTCACAACATCATAAAGGAAGAAGTGCATTCACTTTTGCCACAGGTTTAAAGAAGGCAAAATATGATTGGATATTAAAATTAGATGATGATGAAAGTTTATCAAAGACATTACAGAATAATATTAAGAAATTAATTAAGACAAAGAAGTATGATGCTTTCTCTTTTATACATCCTCTTTGGGATGGAAAGAAAATGATAACAAAAACCTGGCCAAGGAAGACAGCATTAGTTAGAAAGAATACTATCCGCTACTTTGGTTTTCCTGGAATGGATATGAATATTCCAACTAAAGGAAAAGTATATCCTACAAAATATATAATGAAACATAAACCTTTAACTAATCAGGATGTTGGTTGGGAAGATTATAAGAAAAAAGTATTAGGAAAATATCTTCATAGTCAAGTAGAATATATGTTTAAGAAGTTCACAGACTTCCCAAGATATGGTTATAAGTTCACAGATTTCCCAACTAGAATTAGATTAAGAAAGAAGTATCCAATATTATTTGGAATGCCTTATGCTGTCGCAGCATTCTTCAAACATCTATTCTATGATGGTGCTGTTAACGAGGGAAAGATAGGAGTTGAAACTTGTGTTAAATCTTTTATCTATAATCTTTATTTAAATATATTAATCAAGGAGAAGAAAAAATGTTTGAAAAAAGATTAAAAGAATTGAATGAAAAGTTTGCTAAGAAGTTTACTCAAGAGATAAAAGAAGAACCATATTATATTCTTAGTAACTACAAGGCAGAAAGAGAAATATATTTTAAAGGAAACAAGAAGGCCATAGAATTTATTAAAGAGAAATTTAAATATAGTCCATTCAAGAAATTCATATATTTTTTAATTACCCTAGGTGTTCTTCAACCTTTATTGAAGAAGATAGAACTACATCCAACATTTGGAGATGTAATTTATGTTGCAAATAACATTAAAGCATTTGATTTAACTTGGAATACTGTTATGAGTTTTCCAAAGACAAAAGACAAGAGTGGAGATTTTCTTGAGGTTGTAAGAAATAAAGATGTTAGAAAAGAATTATCTCCTAAACTTCTTAAAATTAATAATGAAGTTCCTTATATTAAAGAAGAACTATTAAAAAAATATGATGGAGATTCTAAGATTCCATTAACAAGACTAAAGGAATTTAATGAGAGAACAGGATTTATTCACGGAAGTTTAGCTGATGAACATATTCTTATGAAGGATGGAGAACCAATATTTATTGATTGGGATAATATGAAGAAAGGAACTTTTATAGAAGAGGTAGATTACTATATTCATTTATTAAAAGATAGGAGGTTAAACAAATGAACAAAACATATAGGATTTTAATCACTTTATTTGTATTAATTTACATTGGAACATTATTATATTTTTCTTGGATTCCTGCTGAGATTATTGAGAAAGGATTTATTGAACCTAGGGGATTATCAAATCATCTTCTGGCATTCTTTTTATTACCAATAGTTTTAGCATTGGCATTCTCTTGTTATATAAAAAGAGGCATCCCATTATTTTCATGGTTAGTTAGTGTAATGATTTCTATAATGGGAGAAGCAGGACAAATATTTGTAGTAAGTAGAGTATATAGTTTATCAACTATATTTGTTAATATTGCTGCAATTAATTTTCCTTTTGTATTAATTATGATTCTAGCAGATATAATTCCAAATGAGATTAAACAATAAACTTCAATGGGTATTAACAATATTATTTTTATTATTAATAGTTAGTGCCTCATTGAATATAAGAACACAATCTCTAAATAATCTAAGAAGCGATATTGATGGAGAATATCTTCCTACTGGATTAGACCCTTACTACTTTATGAGGTTAGCTGAACTAAAGATGGAAGGAGATGTTCCAGAGTTTGACCCTATGAGAATTGGAGAAGTAGAACTTTATAGTGGGTTAACTCCAGAAATCACAATCATATTTTATAAGATTGCTAATCTCTTTGGTGATGTTTCATTTGATTTTATATTTGTTTTAACACCAGTAATCTTATTCAGTATTATCTTAATCTTTTTATTTATACTTTCATATTTAGTAACTCAATCAAAGATAGCATCTCTATTATCTACTTCCCTTTTTTCACTCCTACCTAGTTTATTATATAGAACTTCAGTTGGATTCACTGACCATGATATTCTAGGTATCTTTGCATTCCTTTTAGTGTTAGTTGTTTTTTTATATTCTATGAAAAAATTTAATTACTTATCTATTTTTTTAACTTCCTTAACATCTGCATTCTGTATATTATCTTGGAGGGGAATATCTAATTATGTCTTTTTAATAATACCATTTACTATATTTTTATATTGGGTGTTTGCCAATAAGAAAGAAGAGATATTAGAATGGTATCTTGGTTGGGTTATTCTTACACCCTTATTAACTTGGGCATTATTCTTTAAATGGGGATGGACAGCATGGGATGTTATCTCTAAATTTTATTTAACAATTCCCACAGCTATTGTAATGGTTGTTTTTGGATATATAATAATTGATTGGTTACTAATGAAATATACTCAATTCAATAGGAACAAAAGAATGATATATTCTGGAATAGTATTATTTGTAATAGGTATATTAGTATTATTACTAATGGGAAATCTAGTTTCAGAAGTTACTAAATTTTTTAATATGTTAGTATCCCCAACTTCAACAAGTAGGATTGGTTCAACTATCTCAGAAAATATGAGGCCTTCATTAAGTAGTTGGGTTGCAGAGTTTGGTTTATCTTTATTCATAATGGGGATATTAGGATTGTTTATTCTTACTATTAAGGTAATAAAAAAACAATTTGAAAATGTATGTATAACTCCAACAGAGGCATTCTTATTATCTTGGTCATGTTTTGTAATCTTATCTATGGCAGGAAGTGCTAGACTAACTCCAATAATTTCTCCATTCTTTTGTATTATAGCAGGTTACACTTTGGTTAATATTTATGAAGGGGTTAAATCTAAGGAAGAAACAGTTAGTCTTTTATATAAAATATTTACTATTTTAATGTTATTATTAATGGTTTCTACAATGTTTTCTTTTTTTATTGTTATTAATAAACAGTCAGGACATATACATAAATCAATTAGTTCTGAATGGGAAGATACTATGGAATGGGTTAGAGAAGAAACTCCTGAAGATTCTGTATTTTCTCATTGGTGGGATTATGGCTATTGGGTTCAAACTCTTGGAGAAAGAAAAACTATTTCAGATGGGGGACACTTTCAAGGAGAAATGAGGAATCACCTCTTTGCCAGATATGTCCTTACTACTGATAATCCTGAATCAGCACATAGTTTTCTACAAGCAAGTGGTGTAGATTATTTATTAATTGATGGAACAGACTTTGGAAAGTATGGGGCATATTCAAAGATTGGAAGTTTAGGAGATGGAGAATGGGACAGATTTAGTTATGTTGGTTCTGGAGAATTATATGAAAGAGGTATAGTAGAAACTAGAAATCTAACAATTTATCCTTACATGGTTGGTGGAGGGGTTGATGAAGATATAATTGTTAATGGAGAATTAATACCTGGATTCACTTATAATGAGAATGGAGACCCTTACATTCATAGTTATCTAAATAACATAAATATTGTTTATAATCATGTTGAAGAAAACATTACCAATATTGAACTAAACTATATAGTTGATGATAGGACTATCAAGGTCAATGCAAGTGATATTAATGTTACAATAATAACTATCCCCTCAATAGTAGGAGACCAAGTTAATATAATAGGTTCTTTAATTTATTTATCTCCAAGAGTAAGTAAGTCATTATATACTAGATTATATATATTGAATGAGGATATTCCAGGATTTGAATTAGTATATCAAGAAGATAGTCCTATAACAAAATCATTACCAGGTATTGGAGAGATGGTTTATTATCAAGGAATGAGAAGTCCTATTAAAATTTATAAACTAAATTATCCTAATGACACTATGAAAATAGAAGATATGGGTAAGCATGAAACTAATTTAGATTATTGGGAATGGGGAATGTATGATGAGGTGTTCAAATGAAAATACTAATAGTAATACTTAGACATAAAGGGGGAGTTGGTAATGCAAATAGGGAATTAGCCAACTCTCTCCAAAAATTAGGACACCAAGTAGATATACTTTCAAGAGAAGATGATTTAGGAAAGTATAGTTTGTTAGGAGGATTATTTCCATTAAGAAAAAAGATTAAAGAGTTAGAAGAAAAGAACAATTATGATATAATATATACAAATGATTACAGCACATCTTTATCTTTATTATTTCCTTTTGAGAAATATTATGATAAACATATTGTTTGTTTCTGTGGATACAAAGATTGGTATAAAGTGATACATCATTTATTACAACACTTTGTTGGTTGGTTTATGGAAGAACAAGTAGTTAGTATTGGAGATAATGTTAAGGAAAGATTTCCAAAGTCTACTACAATTTATAGGGGTATTAATTTTAATAAGTTTTATAATCTAAACTTAGAGAGAGATAGGATTGGTTGGATTAAAAGAGACACAGAATCATTAACAAAAGATATGGTAATAGAAATTGCTAGAAGATGTAAGATGAAATTAGAGATTGTAGATAACTTACATCCAGATAAAATGAATGAGTTCTATAATAGATGTAAGGTTTTTATCTCAACTCCTAGTTGCGGAGGTTATAATAATAGTTGGAATGAAGCAATGGCTGCTGAAGTTCCATTAGTAATTGGAAATAATATTGGTGGTGGACTAATTCTACCAATAAAAAAGGCCACAGATGTGAGTTCATGCACAAAGACCCTTAGTGAACATCAAGATTGGAATGGAAAAGTATACAGGGATTGGTTGAAATATAATAAGTTTTCATGGGATGATAAAGCTAAAGAGTTGGAGGAGTTTTTTAAACGATGGTTAAAATAGAAATTGGATGTGGTTATAATAAAAGAGAAGGATTTATTGGATTAGATAAAGCTAAAGAAGTTAATCCAGATATGGTTTGTGATATTGAACAAGGTCTTCCCTTTGAAGATAATAGTGTAGATTACATTTATTCAGAACATGCTCTAGAACACATCACTCCATCTAAATGGAGATTTGTATTAGGTGAGATACAAAGGGTTGCAAAACCTGGGTGTGTTTTAGAGTTTAAATTACCTTATGATAACTCAGGACAGAGAACTAATGCTGACCACTTCAGAACTTTCTCTTGGCATTCCTTTGACCAATACATTGATGGTGGTGGAAGAAACTATTATGGTTCTTTAAGATTAAAGAAACTAACTAAAGACCCAAACAAATTTATTAAGTTATTCTATTACTTATTTCCTTTCCTATTGTATGAGATTCATTTTAAATTTGAGGTAGTTAAATGAATGAAAGATTAAAAGATATATTTGCATCAATCTTGAATTACTGGGACATAGGAAAGTCAAGAGTGTTTGGTAGGATTCAAGGATTAATAACATTAGCATTCACATTCTTCACTTGGTTAGCTGTTTATAATTTAGAAGTAGATACTTTATGGATAGTTCCATTTGTTCTTGCCTTCGTAATAGGATTTATATTTGTTGGTTGGATATATGTTAAGTTTAAATTCTTTAAGATTGAGACTAAGAAGTTATCTGAATTTGATTCAGCACACCAAGAATTAAATGATAGACTAAAAAATATAGAAAACCATTTGGGTATAGATTAAAGATGAATATAAGAGATTTATATAATAAAAATCCTGATAGATTTGAATTAACCAGGGCTTACATTGGGATAGTTTACATTACAATATTAATGATTCTAGGATACTAAGAAATAAAAGTGGAGCTGAGGGATGCCTTTGTATGGGTTTCCCCCCTCATCTGCTCCGAATTTAAATAAATAAATTAAGTTCTATTTGAAATTAGATATTTCCTCCTAACCTCATTCTTTGCCAAGCACCTACTAATAATACTAGGATTCCTAATATCAATACGATAGCTGCAATTAAAAGAACAGTTGGAAGTTGTTCTGATACATTTCCAGTTCCAATAGATAGGTTTCCACCCATCTCTGTGGCTGATTTATTAGAATCAGTAATGTTATCATAACTATAAGTTATGGAAACATTATCCATCAGCACAGCATTCCAAATTGCACCAGTTGTATTCAACACAAAACCTGTTGAATTGACTGTTGCATTGGCAGTAGCAATAGACACATTATAGATTCCATTCTGTTCTGCCCAGATTGCTGTTATCCGATAGTTATAACTGTCATCATTATATGATGCTCCACCATGGTCTAACATATAACCTGTACTATTAACATAGGCAAATAAACCTGATGTTCCAGCACTGTTATTAGTTTCATTAGTAACTGTTGTAGTTACCTCTCCTGTGTCAAACAATTGTGCAGAGAATAAAGTATCAACTATTATGAAGGAAATTATCGTTATAATAACTAAAGAAGCTATACCAAAAATCAATCCTGTGATTAGACCACCTGATTGAGCTTTTTTCTTATCTTTCATTTTTGGTATCTGTAACATCTTAGTCATTTAAATGCCTCCTCCACCTAATCTCATTCTTTGCCAAGCTCCTACTAGAAGTACAAGTACACCTAAGATAAGAACAATAGCTGCGATTAATAGAACAGTTGGGATTTGTGCTGATACATTATCTATACCATCAGTTAAGTTTCCACTCATTTCAAAAGCTGTGTTATTTCTAACACCTGCTGTTAATAAGTTAGCTTGTAACAGAGTAGAAGTAACTACTAATGCTACAATTACACCTATAATAAGTGAAGCTATTCCGAAGATTAGACCAGTAATTAAACCTCCTGATTGTGATTTCTTATACATTTTATACAATTAGAAAGTTTAAATACCTCCTCCTCCAAGTCTCATTCTTTGCCAAGCACCTACTAATAATACTAATACACCTAAGATTAGTACAATAGCTGCGATTAAAAGAATAGTTGGTATTTGTTCAGAAACATTACTGATACCTTGTGTAAAGTTTCCAGACATGTTATTAACTGCACCAGCTTCATCACCTGTAACAAGATTTGCATCTATTAAAGTTGATGTTATAACTAATGCTACAATAACTCCAATAACTAGAGAAGCTATACCAAAGACAAGTCCTGTTATTAATCCTCCAGAGACTGCTTTCTTTGATTTAAACATTTTCAATAACCTCCTTTCACTTCTTTTAAATATAACTGACACATAGAATCCTTAAGTGTTTTTTCTTTAAAAAGGTAGTGTTACAGTGTTACACTAAGTGTTACACTAAATCTCAAACCAATCTTCACATTTACAATAATTCATATCAACTAAACAACCAGTACAAATAAAAGGTTCATTCCTTTTCTCACCTATATCCAATGCCTTTCTCTCATCAATTTGTTTCATAGTTTTCCTATTACATCTAGGACACTTAGGATTTTCTTCTTGTAATTTTGGATTATTAGATATCATTCTAGAATCACCTTCTCATCTTCAATAGAGATATTTAATTTATCTTTATCTTCCCATTTCATTTCTTTTATTATCTTAGCAGGAATTATAACCCAATACTTTTTATATTCATTATCTTTATATTTTCTACTAATATGACTTTGTAATTTCATTTTCTATTGTACTATTTAGATATCTAACCTTTATAAATATATGTGTGATAGAGTATAGGTATCTAAAACATAGAAAGGTTTAAATACTTAGGTATCTAAATTATAGTGGAGGATAAATAAAATGACAAAACAAATGCCAGATTTAAGTGGGTTCACAGGAACAAGTGCATACCATAAACTAACCATGTTTGGGAACTTAAAGTTCACAGATGGTTGGACACACCTAGCTAATGAAGTAGGTGCTTTTTGGTTAGCAGATATTGTTGCAAGTGTACAACACAAAAGACAAATACAAAACAACAACTTCATTATTTGGAGAGTAGTTGTTAAGGATGAGAAAGCAGTAGTTTATGCCTATTCTGATTGTGATGAAGATGGTTCTTACTCAGATAGTGATTTACTATACAAACAACCAATTAAATACACAGACTTTCCTGAAGGTACTTTTGAATGGTATCAGGTTGGAGAAGTTGTACTATTGAAAGGAGAGTATTAGATATCTAAACTATATACTAGACTACCATAATCTTTATAAAGATTAGATACCTAATATAAGTGTAGGAGGAAAAGAAACAAAATGAAGAAACAAAAAAACAAACAAAACAAATGTAGTATCTGTGAAGGTGCTATTGAAGAGAAAGTAAATCCTTTAACAGGAGAAGTTTATTGGAGAGGTGGAAACAATGCCCAACCTATTAACGATGGAAGGTGTTGTGATACATGTAATGACTTAGTAGTCTTACCAGAGAGAATTAAACAAATGATGGAGGCAGAAAGAAAATGAATCAAGAGACAATACAAATAACTAAAGTAGAAGATTTAAAAGGAAAAATCTTCTACACAAGCTGGGGATATGACCAAACAAATTATAACTACTTTGTAGTTGTGGGATTAAGTCCTACTGGAAAAACAGCTTTAGTTCAAAGAGCAGAATATAAACACCTTGGAGAAGAAGGACAGTCTTATATTCAGAAACCTACAAACAAAGGTTATGGAAAGAAGTTTAGAGTAAAGGTAGAAAAACCAGATGAAGGTTACTCTGATGAGTGGACATTAAGAGGTTCAGTTCCATACTGTTCAAGGGATGAAGGTACACATCTACAAACACTATATAAGGCAGAAGAAGGAGAAATATTCCAACCAACAAACCCAATATATGGACACTAAATAAATAAATAATGGAGAAAGAAAATGACAAGACAAAAAAATATGAATAACAAAGCAAGTGAAATAGCAAAGACAAAGTTCCATGAACTACTTAAGAGTGGGGCTTGTCCAAAAGTAGATTACAAGAGTGGAGATGCTCCTGGTTATGTTAGTTATAACATGATAGAGTATTCAACTGTGTGGGCTAGATTTCTTAAGGTAGCTCATAACAAGTTAGTAGAACTTGGATATGAATATGGTTTCTGGGAGAATAAAAGAAACAAAGACTACTTTAAAGCAGTAGAAGAATCTGTTAAAGATATAACAGAAGACCAATTAAATCCACAATTGGAAAGATTCCAAACCATGTGGGACTAAGGAGAAAAATAAAATGAAAGAATATAAACCAACAGAAAAAGAACTAAAAGAAAACAGAGAAGAAGAAGTAAGGATTTGTAAGATGTATATCAAGTCTTTAATCTGTGGTCTTGAAAAGTATGCAAGAGGTTCTAATGTAGAAGGAGCATATCTACAAGAAAAGATTGGATACTTAGTTAGAGACATAAATAAAATAACCATAGAGATGAGGGAGAAATAAAATGGCAAGACTAAAACTATATGCAGAAGAACAAGAAGAATACAAAGACTTAAATGATTTATCATTTAAGTCAAGGAAGGATGTTGAAAAGGTATTTAGAAAACTATATAGACATTTCCAAATAAAATCTAAAACAACAATAGTGTATGATAAAAGAACTAATGGAGGAGCTGTATCAAAATATACTTGGTCTCCATATCTAACATTACATCTACCTAAGATTAAAAAGGTTAGACTTTATACCTTAGCTCATGAAATGGCTCATATTCTATCATTTAGTAGGTATAATTATGCCTCACATGATAAAACTCATAAGAGATTAATGGCTATGATTTGTAGATACATTAGAAAAAAGAATTACTTTTCAAGTGAGATAGAATATAAAAGAAGATATATTGAAATAGAATGCGAGGATGTAGCAAAATATCTTTTTGATAATGTTAAAATAACAAAAGAAGATTTAACTAAAACTAGGGAGGAAACAAAATGAATAAGAAACAAAAAACAATAAAGTGTCCTAAATGTAAGGGTACTGGAAAAATAAAAGTAGATAACTTTGGATTAACTAAAGAAGAAAGAAAGTTATCACTACAAAAATGGAAAGAAATGGAAGACTAATTAAGGATTTCTAAAGTTATGTTTCATACTCTTTTTAGATTTAGAAACTAACTTAGGTTTCTTTATAGAGTTTGTATCATATACTTGATAAGTATCACCATACTTTTTAGCTTTCCAAGAGTTCTTACTTATCTGATTCCCATAAGTTTTGATATAATCTAAAGATACATATCTTCCACTCTTAAGGAATCTTTTAGATGCATGAACTAATGTTGTACTAGGTTTCTTTTGTGTAGATAAATAGTGGACATCATATCCTGCTTTCTTAAACTTTTGTATCAACTTTTTCCCCTTATCAAGAGATTTCATTGTAGCATCATAAGTAACATTTCTCTTTTGTTTTATTGCCTTATTAACTGCCCTGTTTACAAGTAAGTCTGCTTCATCATGTAGAAGACCTGCATGAGCTAATTTAAAGCCCTTCATAGGACTTTTACTATGTTTTGATAGTTTACCTTTATATCCATCAGAATCTATTACTATGGTCTTCTCAGGAACTTTTTTAGCTAGAACAGTAGTCTTTCCTGAAGCAGGAAGACCTCCAAAGATATATAAATCTGGGTCTTTTCTATCAATAGAACCTTTCTTTCTAAATTGTTTCTTAATAATTCTATTGTGTAATCTTTTTCTTGAAGGTTTAAGTCTACCATTTCTAGTATTTCTACTTAAACTAGTCTTTCCAGAAATATGTTTTCTTTCTATGTTTCTAAGTTTAGTAAGTTTTTCCTTACCAAGTTTCTTCTTGATTAAACCTCTACCTCTACTAAGGGCAGAAGTCAAAGTTCTTTTCTTACTTGTAATTGGATATCTCTTCTTTTTCATCTTAAAATATATCTGCCTTACTTTTAACACCTATGATTGTAGTCTCACCAGTTTTGGTATCATACTTATATCTAGGCATCATTCCTTTTTTCCCAAGAGATTTTATATGAGTGTTCATGTGTTTATTTTTAGCATATTCACTAGCAAAAACATTCCCACAAAGTTCACATCTGTGTTCTTTCTCTATTGGTAAATAACTTCCCATTTATTATTATTCCTCCTTTCATTATATTTCACTTGATTTTCTGTCAAAAGCAAACCAAGAATAAGAAAATATATTAATGAATACTACTACAATTAACCATGTTACATCAATGAATCCTCTACTAACTGATAAGAATAAGGCCATAAGTAGAATTGTTAATGATGCTACCACAGACCATGCAGAATAATCTGCTCTTCCTGTTTTGATTAATTGTCTTGATGAACCTCCCATAAATATTACAATAAAGGTGAAGAAAAGTAACATTGGAGTTAACCATGCAAAACTTCCAGTAGTCATTTGAGTAAGCATTCCATCAAAACTTGTTGTGTTATTTGGTAGATTATATAGCGCCATTATGGATTTCCCCTTATTGCTTTAATTACATACCAAGATATTAATAATACAAACACAGTAACAAGGACTGAAAAGAATATACCAAAGTCTTCCCCACTACCAAATACTGTTTTATATCCTACCCTAAATATATTACTAAAAGTATTAAGTAATGTTGGAACAGTAAGAACAAATACTGCTGGACTTCTAATTACATCACTACCAGGTTCTATTGTTGTATTTAAGATTGTTCCATAAGTAGTATCACTTTCTCCTTGCAAGGTAGACATATTTTGTCTAGCATTTGATAATGTAGTATTCATTTCTTGGTCATCATAAACACTTACATAAGCATTATTATCAGTTGCAAAACCAACTGAGAATCCAATTATTGCTATTGTGAATAATACTATCATTACGATTGAGGTTAATATTCCTGATAAATTATGTGTTCCCATTATTCTCTCCTCCTTAATCTTATGATTATTAATATCATTGCTATTACAAAGAACAAGATACTAGCACCTGTTCCTAAGAATCCAGTTCCATCAATTAAATTCATTGAGTATGCCAATACTAATCCTACAAACAAGAATATTATTGTAATTAAAGGATTACTTGATATAGCAATACCTATTAAACTCATTAATACAAATAAAGATAATGTTACTAAGATTCCACCATATATTTGACGAGCAGTTTGTGATAATTTAATATTTCCCCAACCCTGTTCTATATTTCCTTTTAATATAGTTGCCCTAATAGTTGAGTTTCCAAAACCTTGAGTAACATTACAACTTAATGTTCCTGATGCAGCAGTAAGAGTATCAGTACATATTGACCTACCTAATGAATCTTCTTGTGTAACATTTAATAGAACTGTGGATGGGTCTCCTGAAGGAATAATAAATGTACTAGTCACTACCATTGTAGTTGCATTATAATCTAAGGTGAAATTAAAATCATCACCTTCTTCATAATCTGGAATTACCACGCCCGATAGATATGCATTGAAATCAATTATACAATCACTTACACCAGGACTATGACATATTGCCCTTACATCATTATAACTATTTAATAATACTCCATCCTTATAGATTAAGAAAGAATATATTATATCATCTTTTTCTAGAGAGGCATGTGTTTCTCCATTAGCATCTGTCTTAGGAACTTCAGTAATATTATATGTTCCATTCTCTGGAAAGAATCTTTGTATCTGAACTAATGCACCAATGATTGGTAAGTAAGCACTATCCCTTACAATAATCTTAAACTCTTCTGTTCTGTTAGTTGCAAGGTCAAACAATGTTAAATTTCTATGTAGTGAAGTAGTATTTAATATATCTCTTTCTCTATAATAATATTCTTTAGAATGATTTATAGCTTCATAAACAGTTAATAAATCCATTGAATATTGACCTGCACCAAATCCACCAATACAAATTTGTATTGGATTTTCTTCTGTTGATTCATTATTATATTCTAATAATAATGTTGTTCTTGCTGCATCATATATCTTTAATTCATTCTTTATATTAACTTCTTTAACTGTTCCATTTAATAAACTTCCATTAAACTCTCTTACTAATGTTAGATTATAGATAACATCCATTGCTGCTCCACAAGTTCCATTAGCTACTAAAGGTGATACAGTCTGGTTTTGTGATTCTAAACCATAATTCCAACCATCATCCATAGTTATATTCCAGAAGAAAGGAACATTAATAACACCACTTGTTGGTGTAGCTGTTTGATTAATTGTTACAGTATAATTATCTCCATTGTTATTAACACTTCCAGCATAATCTGTTCCATTATAGTTTAGATAGGATGCACTAATACCTGTTCCATTAGTTATAAATGTCATTGTGAAGTTATTAACTGAACCAGTAGTAACACTTGAAGTGAATTGTTCACTAATATTAAACAATCTATAATCCCAATAGAAGATTGATGTATTAGAATTACCAGAAGTATCATTAGCATATAGTGTTGCATTATAAACATTATATCTTACAGGGAATAATGAAGTATTAGAAACCCCTGATTGAACTCCAGCTATTGTTGTATTAGTTCCATTGTATTCTAACCTCACTGTATCAAGATTTGTTTCAGTTACTATGTAAACAAGAGATGCATTTCTTCCTTGGTAACTATATGAAAGAGTTCCATTACCTTCTGATTGTTTAAATTGTGGAGGAAGACTATCTACAAAGAACCATTGAGCAGTAGAGTTACTATTTCCTAAAGTATCATTAGCATAAACAAACAGATTGTTTTGTCCTTGGGTAACTCCTACTATTGAAGTGTTACCTGAAGCACAAGTAAATGTTTGATTAGTTCCATTGTTTAAACTATATCTACAAGTATCAGGGAATGATTCTGTTAAGGTTACATTAAAGGATGTAATGTTATAAGTATAGGATTGATTCAATGGATAACTTAAGTTTAATTGAGGTGCATTTGCATCCATAGTGAAAGTTACATTACTATTATTAGTAAGACCTCCTGTATCATTAGCATACAGATAGAAAGTGTGTTGTCCATCATCTAAAGATACACTAGAATTTGAACTATTACAAGTTACATCTCTTCTAGTATTCCACCACATTGCTTCTTCAAAAGCATATCTACTTGCTGGATTTCCTGTGCTTCTTAATGTAGTCCATCCAGCACCGTTATAACAACCCCAAGTAAAACTATCAGGTAAATATTCTTTATTAATTCTTAATTGTATTACATCTGACCATGCACCCCAACAAGAAGTTAAAGATAAATTAGTAGTTGTTAAAGTATCCTTAATTACCCATAGACTATTATTAGTAGTCATTGAAGGTTTTGTATAGTTTATATATAATATTGTATCAACAACTCCAGATATACTTTCAGCAGTTCCCCAATCACCATCATAGGCATTTGGCCATGGTTGTAACCCCTGAACACCACCCAGATATGTTCCTGTTGCTAATCCTCCACAAGAAGTAGATACATTAGCTGTTTCCTGATAACATGAACCAATGTAATCAGTATAATACCAACAACTATCTAAACCAACTCCACCATCAGTAATACTCCAATTCAAAGTGGTAATGTTTGAAGTATATGTTTTATTTAATGGATTAGTTATATTAACAAAGGGAACTGTTGAATCTACATAGAAAGTATTATTAGCACTAGCCCAACCATCATTACCTACACTATCACTAGCTTTACAGTTCCATTCATAAGCACCATCATCAAAAGTCTTTCCTGTGAATACATAATTTTGTCCATTTAATCCAGTAGAATTTGTTTCATTAGCAACCCAACTTGTATTAATATATAAACTTACTGATGATAAATCAAGACCATCTGTTGCTGAACAATTAAAATCTATTGAAGTTGAAGTATTTGTTCTATTAGCTGGAGAGTTTAATACAACCACAGGAGGTGATGTATCTCCAAGAGCTTCATAAGAAAGTCCACTACCCCTATTATATAATCCTTCTATTTGTGTTTCATTCAGTCTTTCATCCCATATTGAAATCTCATCAAATTGTCCATTCCAATCAGCACCATCATTTCCACCAGCAGGTCTTATACCTCCTATTAAAAATTCATCAGCAGCACCAATATTTGGTGTATCCCAAGCATCACTCTTAATTAAAGTTCCATTTAGATAATAGAAATAGTGAGAGTTGTTTGTTGCAAGAACTATATGATGCCAAGTTCCATCATTAACATCAGTTATATCATCCAATTTAATTTGATTATTTCCATCATCAACTACTTCTAAATCTGTTCCACTATCAAATCTCCATTCTAAATTACCTCCACTACCATCTCTATTATCTATAATCTTTTGGTTAGTTGTAACAGTATTATTCATCCAAAGACTTATTGTCCATGTTCCACCTGTTGTGGCCATTCCATTAGGGTCTGTGGAGTTAATTAGATGATATACTCCTTGTGAAAAATCACAAGCAGTATTAATTACTCCAGTGTAAGAACCAGATAAAATTGCAGCATTACTTGCTGTTAAGTTATTATCTAGGTCGGCAACATTTCTAATATCAGTTCCACTTGTATCATCACAAGGAAAATGTGCTATTAAGTTATTACTTAGATTTAAGTCTGTCCAATTATAACTAAAACTAGGAGGAGAATAATCTCCATAAAGAATTGCAACCTCAGCATCAGTTAAACTTCTATTCCATAATCCAACTTCATCTAGTGTTCCATCCCAATAGTAACTGTTATAAGTTCCTATTCTTCCTAATACCAAATCATTAGTAACATCACCCCTCATAGGATTTGAACTACTTCTAGCGGTTGTATTCCAAAGAGTTCCATTAAGATAAGATTGACAATGAGTATCATTAACTTTATATACAATATGATACCACTGATTAGTATCCATCTTTCCAGAAGTAGGATTTAATTGTTTACATATTGTAGAAGCACCTGAATCAAAATGTCTTAAAAGAAATATACCTGTTCCTGTATCCCAAAGAGTAATAGAAATAGTATTATCATTATTATTTATACCATTAGCACTACTTAAAACAGTTTTTCTAACATCTAATACTGAAGTATTTACCCAAGCAGAGAATGTAAATTCATCAAGATTATCTAAAATATCATTAGCATTACTATCTAATAATATTCTATCATTACTTCCATCAAATTGATAACCTGTATTTAATATACCACTATAATTAACTGCACCAACATTAGTTGCATCAGGATTATTTCCTGTTGCCTCAATGATAGCTCCACTTCCAGTAGTATCTTGTTCATCTAATGAATAATAAACAAGTAAATCTGTATCTAAACTTGCAGACCAGTAAGACCATTCTTCTATCTCTTCTCCATACCATTTGTTAGGAATCCATTCTACCTTTTCTCCATCAGTTGTATCAGCATATAATCCAATAAATATATTATTCTTATCTGGAAGTTCATTAACATCTTCAAATGGAATCCATCTATATCTCTCAACTGTTCTAGTTCCATTAATGATTTCATTTAAACAATCAACCCTACCTTCATCCCATTCTAAACAAACCTTATTATCATATTCTTCTTCATAACTTTCCCTATACTTCATAGTTACTTCCCTATCAATAGGATTCATATTCTTAAGAACATCATAAGTATCTATTCCTGTCATAGCACCATCCATCATTTTATACTCATGTATTTTAATCAATGCTACTTGAACATCCTCACCAACACCTACTGGATTATCTAATGGTGTCATCAACTGCATTCTAACTAATCTTTCTCCTAATCCAAGAGCATTAGTAATAGTTATTGTTTGTGATTCTTCATCATAAGTTTTAACATTATCCCAATCAGCAGCACTAACTATTCCTATCATAAAGACTACCATAAAGATTACTAAGATTATCTTCTTATTCATATTCCTGAAAAACCTCCTGGTGTTACTCCTTCAGCATTAGATTGTCTAGCAAACATTAATATTCCTCCAACTAATGCTATCATTGTCATAATAAAAGGTGAATGTAAGATTAAATGAGACATTATTGATTGTTCTTTTAATCTAGTTGATACTTCAGTACCTGATTGATAAATATTCTCATAGATATTACTCATAATTACACATCCAAATATAATTAATAACATTAAGGATACATAAAAGGCCATGAATGCTGGATGAGGAGTATAACCTGCTACATAAATGAATACTAATGTGAATATAAGAGTTAATACATAACCAAATGCAATAATCCAAGGCATAGATGCCACAAATGTATTAGTAACTCCAAAACCATAATCAACATACTCAGTTACATTAGCATTAACACCTTCAACTACTCCTAATCCTTGTAGTGCTGGATAAATGGCATCATTTGCAATGTCTAATACACTCCAAATCATTGCACCCATAAATCCTAGGATTAAAACTACAAACAAGATTAAGAAAAAGAATAGTATTCCTACTCCTGATTTCTTTTTTGGTTGAATTAAACTTCTTAGTTTCATTTTCCTTTCCATTTTCCTAATTTAGTTCCTTTGATTTCTGATAATAAGTCTGGATACTTTTGATATTGTTTAAACATTGCTTGAGTTATTCTTGATGGGGTAATGTTATCTCCTTCTTGAACAGACTTTTGTCTAGATAAGTCTTGTACAAACTTCTTAAAGTCTGGGTCTGTTCTTATTATATCTGTTTTCTTTCCATTTATCTTAGCCATTTTAAAATTTCATACCTCCCATCATTCCTCTATTAATATATTGCATTAGTTGTTTATCATGAACTATCTTAACAAATATCCATGCAAATAACATTATAACTATTACAGGTGATAAAGAAAATAAAACTGTGAATATACCATGTAATACTTTTCCAAACATTTCATCCCATAGATATGCAAAAGCTAAGTTCTCTGCAATGAATATGATTCCTATAAATAAGAAGTAAGAGATTAACCATAATGGAGGTCTTAAATATTTAAGATAAGTGATAGTTAATATCCTTCCTTCTTCATCTGGAACATTAGATGCAGGTAGTTTTCCTATAAACCAAACAGTAACCATTAATATTCCAATCATAATTAAGATTAATCCAAGGTATAATGTTGCTTGTGAATCAGATAAAGTATATCCTAAGTAAGTTATCTCCCTACATTCTTGTCCAGTAACATTATCAACACCATCAGTGCATAGAATATTATGACAATAAGTTCCTAAGTGAGTATAATTTGAAGCATTGATTGAAAAGGTTGCATCATTATTTGATATTGCGGAGTATTGATTAAGAATATTAGTATCATTAGGAGTGTTAATTGTAGTTAAAGTGCAGTTGTTTGCAAAGTTAGTAGTGATACTAAATGATAAATTAGTCATAACCTTATGAGGTTCATAAGCTGTAACCACTGGTAGAACTAAACTAATCATTATCATACACATTACTATTAATATTACTTTCTTATTCATGAAATTCCCCCTTAACTTGATGCCAAATTTCATGCCCTAATATATAGAAATCAGGTTCTCCAAACTTATCTGCTTTAACATAAACACTATTTCCACAACTAAATCCGTAACAAGTTGATTTATCTCCTGTTAAGTTCTCATAAATCTGATTAACATTCTTTGCACTATCTAATATAATATGTGTTTCTTTTAATGTATAATGTTGTCTAACATCTTTAGGTATAGAACTACAACCACTTAATAATCCTACAAGTCCTAATGTTAATATTGTTTTATTCATTACATATACCACCCCATTATCATGATATCAATACTATCCATACCAGCTAGACTATAATATTCTATAACTCCATTACTATCAACAGGACAGACAAAAGTCATTTGTGTCTGCTTATTTGCTACTTGATTTCTTATTTGAAATTGATTTGTAGTTCCAGTAAATCCGTTTTTCCTAAAAGTAATTAATCCAGTTGAAGTATCATCTGTTAATCTTACATATAATTGAACTGCCTTTGCTCCCTCTGGAATAACAGAACTTAAATCTAAATCTCTCCAAGTGCTATCTAAGGTTAAATCAGTTTCATCAAAATCATAACTACTTGGGTCATCTGTTCTATAAACATAAATGCTTCCCACATTATTATTTACAGAATAACCAGTTGTTGCATTAACACTTTGTAAATCTAATATAGAATTATTATCTAAACTTAACTTCTCTGCACCATTAGGTCTTATTTTCATTTCATTATTATCTGCAATCAATTCAAAATAACCCTCGTCATTTCCTAATGTCATGAAAGCACCATTAACTCCCTCTCTTATAATGTAAAACATCTTTGCTATTGTTGTTGTAAGATTAAATATTCCGTTCATAGAAATATTATTATCTACTTGTAAATTCCCATTAGCATTTATATCTTCTGTAACATTTAAATCTCCATCAACTATTGCACTTCCATTAACATCTAATCTTGCTCTTGGACTTCTTCTACTTAATCCCATTCCATCTTTGTTCAAATACATTCGTTCTATTCCACTAATCCAAATACTCATTCTTGCATTTGCTACATTTTCAGCATCTTCATCTACTTCAAAACTGAATATTCCCCCATAATCTCCAAACTTTGTTTGCCCTACTCCAGCATCTCTCATTACAAATGTTGGATTGTTTCTTTCTAACCAAACACTTGTTGTGCCTCTTGCAGTAGTTCCTATTCCTAAATTTCCATTTAGAATACTTATATCCTTTTGAAATGTGCTATCCTCTCCAACAGTTATACTTCCTGTAACATCTAATCCATCTGAAGTGTCTAAATCATTCAAAGCTATATCTGCTGGAGTATCTAAATTATCCCAATACTGAGAACTATTTGTATTAATTGTTGTATAATTATTCCCTTGTTTATTCAAAGGGTCAAAGTCCCAAGGAGAAACTTCTAAAGCACTAACTAAATTAATTGAACTCATTATTACAACCACTCCTATTATTATAACTAACCATTTCATATACTACCTACTACCCCCACGAGTATTATAAATAAGATTAACATTAATAAAACTCCTCCAAGTTTATCTACATCTACTTCTGCTAGTTCATCTTTAAAACTCATTTAAAATATACCCCATCCAGATTTTCTTCTTGCTGGTATGTTGTTTGGGTTACCTCCTATTACTTCTGATATATTGAAGTGTCTTCTTAGACTTCCTCTCTCTTCACCTTTCCATGCTCTGTTGTGAGTTGCTTCTACTAGTGCTTTTAATTGTGTGAATATGATTTCAAACTCTCTTAAGTTTAATTTTCTTTGTTCTGATTTAATCTTTTCTAGTTCATACTCTTCTCTTCCTTCAAATTCTTTTAAAATCTTATTCTTTTCTAGTTCTTTATTAAATACTACTTCTCTTAACTTAGCACTCATCTCTTTTTTATTTAATTTTTCATCTAATCTATCTTTTAATATATCATAACATTCTTCTTGAGATGGTGTTCTAAAATATAATTCATATTTCAAGAACATCAATGCAGAAAGGGCTAATGAGAACTCTAACATTCTTCTATTGATTGTATTTTCATCAAAGTTTGATAATAATGTTTCTTTATTAATATATGATTGTGCTATTTGCATAATTTTATCTACACCTTCATCTGTAAGAACTCTTTTCTTTTCATCTTCAATAGATACCCAATCTAAAATTCCACTTTCATTTGTTTTAAAGGTATCTTGTTTTAATAAGTGATGTATTTTAGTTAATGTTTCATTACAATCTAGTTGGGCATCAGCTAGATTCTTCTCAACTTCCTCCATTTGATATTGAAGTTGTTGGTTCTGGGCAGCAACTAAGTTACCCTGCTGGGTTGCACTATGCAATCCCACTTGTTCTGCAACCTCATTATAAGGTTGTTCTTGTGGTTGTTCCATTTTATTTTAATAACCTCTTTAGTTCAGCTTTGTCTTTTGCTTTTAACCTGGACATGAACTTCTTTCCAGAACTTCCTTGCATCCACTTTTTTGCTTGAGTAACTGTACTTGGATGTTTCTTTCCATAAACTAATGCTCTGTTTATGATTAAAGGTGTTCCTTCTGCTGGACTCCAGTATTTTTTCTTTTTCATTTTAGAATAGTTGAAATCCCTCATCTGCAAATCTAACCTTTCCTTTTCTCTTCTTGGGTTTAGCTGTTGCTTTTTTGTAAGCTGCCTTACTAACCTTTCCTGCAACTCTTCCAGCAA
>JGI10211J14876_10000216_pt1 | contig 23919 bp, 26 predicted proteins | sample Etolagsediment_FD_14876 | JGI IMG/M metagenome (IMG submission 14876)
CTGATGCAGGGGCTCGACCTGCGCGAGGAGATGAGCCCGGCCAAACACGCGCGCCCGTTGCCCTCGAGCTTCTGGTCCGTGCTCGAGCAGCTGGGCTACAACTTTGGCGAGCCCCCAGTGTTTGTCGTCGCAGACTCGCACTCCGGGGCGGGTCCCATCTTCAATCAGATGGCCGACGAGTGGTTCGGTGAGCCGGCTGACGTCCTGATTAACTTCGACGCCCATCATGATCTGGGCTACTGCGAGTGGTCGCGGATCAACCAGCTGATCGAGGAGGAGACCTGCACCTGTGACATGTGGCTCGGTGCGCTGATGACCTGGTGGCCATCGCTCGAGTCCCGCATCGTCTTCCCCGATTGGATGAAGGCCGAGTGGACGATCAAGGAGCAGATGGACAGCATCCGAAAGGATCTTCCCAAGGAGCTGTGGTCGCGAGTTGAGATGGGCTACTTCACCGCGGACGACGGAACGGTGAGCGATGTGGTCATCAAGCCTGGCGAGAAGCTCGACGTGCAGGCGGTGTTCGTCTGTCGGTCCGGGGCCTGGGTGCCTCCCTGGCTCGATGAGGACTTCATCGAGTTTGTCGAAGAGGGGACGCAGGTGGCTGGAGTGGTGCCCCTCGATCCCTTCTCCAATGACATGTCTCCGCTCGAGCCTCGTGAGGATTTTGACATGGCTGCTGCAGAGCTGATGGCCAAGCAGTGGAAAGCGGTCATGACCGAAGGCCCGGAAGCGGCCAGCAGAATGCTCGAAGACGACGACGATTGATTGCTTCCCGTTCTTGACACATGCTATAGTGCCGTGATATAGCATATGCTATCTCTGCCTGTGAGAAGGTGTCAATAATGAGTGATTCCAAAGATGTGAAGCGCGCGATACTCGAGCTGAACGTCGGAAAACAAGTGACGGTTGTGTTGGGGCGTGGAGGAGAGTCCTCCGTCTTTCAAGGCGTGCTGCAGCAGGAGGAGATACCGGACAAGCGTATCACCTACTGGTCAATCCTCAGCGATCGCGGCCTGGTAAGGCAGGGTACCAATACGGTCGCGGTTCCCAAAACGGCCATCTACTTCTACACCGAGCAGTTCGGTCACCTGATCGTCAGACAAGAGACCGAAGCGGAAGCTCTGGAGCAGATCAAGCTCGAGCAGGAGATGAGAAAAAGCTCCGGGCTCGTGAATCCGAACGGACAGGTCCTGCAATGAGTCGAGTGTGGACATCCGATGAGGTAAAAGGCCTCAGACAGCGCCTTGGCAAGACCCAAAAAGAGTTTGGCGAAATGCTTGGGGTCCATGTCGTGACGGTCATCCGTTGGGAGAGTGGGAGCTTTAACCCATCGAAGATGGCTGCCAAGATGCTGGACAGACTTGTTTCGAAAAAGCAGTGATCCACGTCGCTGACGAGCGCCTCGTTCGTCTGATTGCTCTTGGCAAGAAGACGGCGCATCGGTTCCCTGCGAACCGTAAGATCAACACGGGAAAAGTAACCCACCCGAAGATTGTCGCAGGAAAGGTTCATCTCGTCTACACCGAGGCGCCTTTCGGTCGTGACGGCAACCCGGATGCGAAGCCGCTCGTCGAGGTTATGATCGAGTCTGTCGATCTTGACGTACTGGGTGACATGACAGACGACCAGGCACGGCTTGAGGGATTCGCGTCAGTCGAAGCCTTCAAGGTCTACTGGGACCGGGTCTGGTATCACAAGGCCATCCGGTTCGATCAGCATCGATATCACCCGGTTTGGGTGGTATCATTTCGCCTTCAAAAGATTCTTCCAGATGGGAAACGACGCATCACCAAGTTGGAAAGGGCGATGCAGGGTGGAGAGTAGGAGTGGGGCAATGAAGAGGGTATTGATTGCGGGTGTGGACGGTTATTTGGGTTGGTCACTTGCGCAGTACCTTGCGGCTCAGGGTTGGATCGTGTCTGGTCTCGACAACTGGCAGCGCCGCAACGAGTGGGTTCCGTCCTGTGGGGCGGATTCGGCGATTCCGATTACTTCCCCTCGGAAGCGCGTCGCCGCATTTAGGAAACATTTCGGAGAGGACCACTTCCCTCATGTTGGGTCTGACGGATACGGGGACGTCTCCGACTACGCTTCGATGTGCCTCATCCTCGACAAGTTCGAGCCAGACGTATTCTTCAACCTTTCCCAGATGCCGAGTGCCCCGTTTTCGATGAAGGATGTTCATCACGCGATGGATGCCTACGTCAACAATATCGGGACAACGATGGCGCCTTTGTGGGCGATCAAGGATATCGCGCCGCATGTGCCGATAATCACTATCGGAACGGCTGGGGAGTACGGGACACCTGGAATCAAGATCACTGAGGGCGACATCAAGATCGAAAGAGACGGGCGCAGTGCCATGCTGCCGTTCCCGAAGACGCCGTCGAGTCTCTACCACTCGACAAAGGTGGCCTCGACAGTCATTCTCGAGCGGGCCTGCGTGTGGTGGAATGTCGCAGCGACTGACATCATGCAGGGTGTCGTCTATGGCACTCGGCACGAGCACATGCCGGATGACCCGGACATGGCTACCAGGATGGACTTTGACGAGTGCTTCGGCACTGCGATCAATCGGTTCGTCGTCCAGGCCATTATCGAGCACCCCCTGACGGTGTACGGAACCGGCACGCAGCGACGTGGGTTCTTGCCGCTCCGAGATTCGATGCATTGCCTGCAGCTTCTGGCGGAAAACTCGCCCGAACCTGGGAAGGTTCGCATCATCAACCAGTACGACCAGGTCTACTCGATCCTCGAGCTGGCCGAGGCGGTCCGTGCTGTCGCTGAGGACTTCGGCATCCATGCGAAGGTCTCCAATCTGGAGAACCCGCGGTGGGAACTCGAGGACCATTTCTACGAGATGGAGCGTCAGAAGCTGGTCGATTTGGGCTACAAGCCCAGCGGGTCTCTTGTTCAGGAGCTGCGAGAGATGTTTACCGACCTCATTCCACACCGTGATCGTCTGAAGACATTCGAGCACGTTGTGGATCCTACAGTCACCTGGAGCTAGCCTCCGCGAGAGCGGATGATCTGGTCCTAGCAACGGGCTGAGTCTCCACGAAGCAGGACATCTTGGCGGCTTGTGCTATTATGCCGCCGTTGGAGGTACGTTATGGCAGAAACGCCAAGCGAACGATCTCGTATAGTTGGGCGGTGGTTGGAGAATGGAAACCGCCTGTCAAAGGTTCTCCGGATCGTCGGAGGACTCGCTGCAATCGCGATCGGGTTGGTTGTGATCGTAGGCTTCGTCCCTGGCTCGAATGATAGAGGTGAGGCCCCTCTTGTGCTCGAAGAGGCTGAGCGGGTTGAACTCGCTGATCGGGGCGATCGGGTCAGGAGGCTACTCCCCCCGATAATGAGCGCGGAAGAGTGGGATGCCCGGGTTGAGAAAATATCTCAAGAGGAGCGAGATCGGGCGAAGAGGATAGAAGCGAGCGTTGCGAGAGCGAAGCAGCGTTTTTCTGAGGCGGAGGCCAAGGCGAAGAAGCGCGTTCGCAGAGTGCGACGTTACGAGTGGGAAAGCCGGGCAGAGAACCTGGGCAAGATGTTGATGGTGCCGGAGGCCGAGGGAGATGACGCGACACTGACCGCTTTCGTTCGAGTCTGTATTTCTGAAGCCGATGGCTCCTACCAGGACTGCATCGGCATCTGGCAGGTGATCAAGAACATCCGGCGCAGCAAATGTGAGCGCGGACATGTCCGAAGGATCACCGAGTGCGAGGAATACACGAAGCGCGACGGAAGCGCTGGACTTCGAGAGACCTACCTCTCTGTCATGAAGCGAGCGAGCAAGAGCGTGCTCGGGATCGTTCCCCCTCGATCGCGGAGGTCCCAGTGGATTTCGGAGATAACCCTCAACTGCGAGCAGCCGCCTTCGTGGCCACGGACGGAGAATGAGTGGGACTCGCAGTATGGAAGCAAGCGGTGTCCTCGAGTCGTAGAGCTTGGTCGCTATCTGATCAAGAATGAGCTTCCGCCTCGGCGTCCTGGCGTCGATCTTCAGTGGCTTCCTGGTCGACCCATTACCTGGGGAGGTCGATGTGAAAACAAGCGTGGCGCTTGTGATGATCGGATTGCTTGTTCTCGTGGTCTGGCTCGCATCGAGCAAGACCTGACTCACAACGCGTTCTGGTGCATCAGAGGGCGTCCGGGTTGCAGGCAGGACATTGAGCCGGTGTGTTACCAGATGGGGTACCGTGAAGAATCGTTCCAAGACCAGCAGGAGCAGCAGGAGGCTGAGGTAGCGGCGCAGGAAGAAGCGCCGGCCGAGCCCCAGCCGCAAGAGATCCCCGTCGTCGGCTCAGAGTCAGAAACGTTAGTCGATCCTCCTCAACCGCAGGAAGAACCTGTCGTTGTGTCAGAGTCCGATCCCCTCCCCGTCGACGACCAGTCCTGAGTATCCTCAGGATTACTGAACAATCCTGCCACCTTCCAAAATAATTCAGTTGAAAGACTCTCCGGGTTCGGCCATGATACCCATGATCGGCTTTGCACGTCAGGGGATGAAAATGGGCGACGGTGACATACTGGAAAACGCTGAACAGATCGAGGTGTGGTTCTGGGACGGTGATTTCGGTCATGTCCTCGGTTGTGTTGAAGGGGAAGAAGACCAGTGGCTCGTGGAAAAGGGCGTGCTGCACACCGAGAATGATGACGAGTCGGGCGTTCGTGAACTCATCGAAGGAGATACGGTCTATCGAATTCGACGGTCACGAGCGTTGGGGATGGAAGACCCTCGCGAAGAGCTGTTTACGTGGTGGACCGTCAGCACTGAAACTGGTGTTGCGTTGCCGCGTGCCTACTAGAGGCGAACAGGGGGAGTTGGTGTCGACGAGCAAAGCCGATCGAAACATCATCTACTCTTTCATTCATCAGGCTCTTGATGATGCGAGGGGCCATATCGACGCTGCTGAGTCGTTCGTGCATAGCGCCGACGACCTTGAGTCAGCCATTGACCGCTGTCTGCGTGCCCGAGACGCGCTCCAGGAGGCACAGCAAGAGATCGCGGTGTCATCGGAGCTGGTGACTCGACGCAAGCAAACGATCTTTGAGCGCGACATCGTCGCTCTCTTCAAGCGCCTCTGGTGTCTGACCAAGGACATCTCCATTCGAACCCGGGTGTGTTACACTCAGCACCGAAAGTCGCGTGTCCTGAGGATGCACTTCCTGGCCTACAGCTACGAACCTCAGGACGGCGCCGAAGCCGTCGGAGGCTAAATTGCCCGTCTACATCACTGACCCTGACGCCCTCGAACGGTTGAGACGAGTCGAGGGAGAGAACTGGTACACCCTCGAGCGAGGGGCTCAGTACTTCAGGGAAAAGCTGGAGGCCTTTCGCAGGTTTCAGGCCATGCTTGCAGAAGAAGGTGTCGACGACTGGGGCACAACACCGCCGATTCTGTTGACCGAAGACCTTACCCAAGAGATCGATAACGTCCTCTACGGCGCCGCTGGCTATGCCAGATACATAATCAACGGCGAAGGTCAGTTGGTACTCGATGGCTCGAGCACGAGAGAAGAGAAGGTTCAGCTGGCGTTGGCCGAGGGCTTCAGGGTTCCAGGGAGAGCGCTGGGAAACCCATCTCGCCGGACCAGGCGGGTGTTCCGAAGAGCAAAGCGCGTAATCACTGGGCCGACTGGGGTGGCGATTCTGGCAATTGGTGCCGCCAGCGCTCTTGGACTCATCTTCTGGGCAGCTCGGCGCAGCGGAGCTATTTCTTTCAGTCCGAGACCGCATCCTGGTCCTGGGCGCACCGCCGTCATCGGCGACTCGATCGTTGCCCACCCAACTGGTTTCGTCCAATACCTGGATCAGAATGTCCACCGCGACCGAACCTTCCAGAACTTCGGTGTCGTTGGTCAGGGCACTCAGGCCATCTTGAATGACCTGCGCACCCAGGTAATCGGTCACGGTTTCGATGAGGTCATCATCGAGGGTGGTGCGAATGACCTGGGCCGCTCGAACGCAGCGGAGTACATCACGTCTCGGCTGCGGACGATGGTGCAGGAGGCGAAGGCTGCTGGGCTTAAGGTCGTCCTTCTGCCAATGATTCCCATGGCTCGGGCAGCCGAGCAGATCCCGCCGATCAATGCGATTACGATGTCTCAGGGGCGATCCTGGGGTGCGGATGTTGTCGTGGACACCTACTCTCCACTGGATGACGGGCGCGGAGGCATCCGGAGTGGCTACGTTTCTCCAGACGGCATCCATCCGACGATAGCAGGCCAGCGAGTCATCGGGGGCGTCATTCTCGCTCGCGCATATTCGTGAACATATCGCATGTGCCATATCTTTCTTGACGTAATGTAGCACATGCTATAACGTCATCGTCATGAAGGACGACGAAGCCGAAGTGGCTGAAAAGACCGCGGCGCCTGAGCCAGTCTTTCGATTCGAGCCGGAACGTTATCGTCTTGAAGATGAGCGTGCCGGTCATACCTGGAAGCTCGTCCTCGGCGATCTGATGGGTGCCCAGTTGGGAACTGAAACCAAACCGCCAAAAGGGCGCGGCTACTACGTCAAAGCCTATGTAACTACCGGTGAATATCCAGACGGGGCTCTCGGCGAGGTATTCATTGCACCCGACAAGGAAGGTTCCTTCCTCAGGGGTGTCCTCGACGGATACGCCCTGCTCCTTTCAATCGCTCTGCAGCACGGTATCCCGCTCGAGCGGATCGCAGAGAAGTTTCTTCATATGCGATTCGAGCCGTCGGGGTACACAAACGACGAATCAATTCCGATGGCGTCATCTTTCTTTGACCTCATGTTTCGTAAGCTCGCGCTGGCTCACCTCAATGCAGAGGCGCTGGAGCGGCTCGGGGTCGAAGACAGGTCGAAGAAGCCAGAAGCACAATGCCCCTGCCAGGAGGAACTCAATGGCTCGTGGAAAGAAACCAGCCAGCGGCCGTCGCTCGTCGGCTCGCCGTTCAACAAAGTCCAGCGGGAGGCGTCTCTCGGGGCCGGCTCAGATGAGGGCGACGGCAAGAAAGCTCGAGCGGGAGGAAGCCCGGTTGCAGAGCCAACAGGCTGACCTGGATCGGCTTCGGGCTCAGATGGCCGAGTTACGGGAGAGCTGTCCCCACGAAAAGATCAAGATGCGCGAAGACGGCGTCGTGATCTGTAAAGACTGTCACAAGGAGGTCGCCTACGCTGCCATGTCATCTGTCGAGGACTCTGATGATGATGGGCCTTACGAAGAGTAGTCCTTGCCATGGCATTCGATGTTGTATTCCTCTCGAGGTTCAACGCCTTCTGCGGAGTCTCGACGTACACGGAACAGCTCGCGGCGGCACTCTCTCATAGGAAGGTCGACGTAGGAGCGCTTTCGTCTGAGTCGGATGTCCGCGGGGAATGTGCCGCCGTTCCGTGCATCGTTGGTTGGTCTGAAGAGGGACGCTTAAAAGAAGTGTTGGACAAGCTCGTCGAGCTTGAGCCTAAGGTTATCCATATTCAGCACGAGCACGGCATCTTTAAGCATACAGGTTCGCTCCTGCGGCTCTGTCGGAAAATCCGAGAGAAGACGGACGCCACCATTGTCATGACGGCACACACGGTTCCGAAGCAGGTTCGGATCGGTGACGACGATTTTGTCCGACTTGTTCGCGAGATGGATGCGGTCGTAGTGCATTCCAGGCCCTGCCGAGACGCCATGGTCAGGTATCCCAAGATCGATCGATCCAAGGTGAGGATCATTTCTCACGGGATGCTTTTCCCAGTCAAACTGCTCCCTCGCGAGCAGGCTGCAGAGGAGGTTGGGCTCAACCCGTCTCCGAGCATCTTCAGGATACTATCGATGGGGTTCATCTCGAACGCCAAACGACACATGGCCATGTTGCAAGTGGCGTCGGCGATCGTCTCGCGGGATCTGCTAGCGCCGAAGAGGCTCGAGCTGGTCATTGTTGGCAAACAAACGTTGCCGGCTCAGAACCTGGCTGGGATGCTGCGCAAGGCAGCCGTCTCGATGGGCATTGGAAAGCGAGTCCGCGTCGTTGACAAGTTTGTTTCATTCAACCGCCTCCCCTCTTACTACGGAGCTGCCGATCTTGGGATACATATGGTGGCATCGGCACACCACAGCGCCTCGGGCAGCATTCGCACCGACCTGTCTCACGGGCTCCCGGTGATCGCCACTCGCTCGGAGATGACCAATGACCTGTGCAAAGGTATCCTTTTGGTTGGCAGTACCGATGAAATGATGTTTCGTATACAGCGGCTGGCGCGGCAGCCGGCACTGCTCAGCGACATGCGCAAGCAGGCTCTCGAGTTCGCCGGAATGCACAGTTGGAGCACCATTGCTATGAACCACATCAGACTCTATGAGGAGCTGTCCGGACAACTCCTCTTCGACCGGGGTAAAGGTGTCCGGTCTGCATTGTTCCATACCTCCCCCTGGCTCCTCGGAGGACGACCATGAAAGTCGCCTTCGTTTCCAGGTGGGGGGTTCAATGCGGGATCGCGACCTATACCGACCAGCTCGCTCTATCCATAGAGAAACAAAAGGTCACCTGTGAGTGCTTTGCTGAGCGGTTGATTGGCATTCGAGAGATTCCGGTGCAGTCGGATCTCAAGTTCTTTCGCTGCTGGGATGGTCGGCAGCCGAACTATGAGGGGATCTTCCGGAAGCTGCAGAAACAGAAGCCGTCTGTCGTCCACTTCCAGCACGAGTTCGGGCTGATGGACAACCCTGGGGCGCTTCTCGAACTGCTACCCAAGATCAGAGCGATCAAGATACCGGTCATCTTCACTCCTCATACAGTGATGTCGAAGCCGAGCCCGAAGAACTGGTTCTTCATGAATGTGCTCAGTCAGGTAGACGCTGTTGTTGCTCACAACGCCAACATGAAGAAGGCGCTGATCGACTGGGGCGTCAAGGCTGGAAAAGTCCTGGTTATCCCCCATGGTACACCAGAGGATTGCGGCATCGAGGATAGGGAAAATGCTCGTAAAAAGCTTTTCCTTCCAGAGGACCCCGGGTTGATTATCGCCATCTCACTCGGTTTTATCTCTCCAGGGAAGATGCAGCACGAAGCAGTCGATGCCATTCTCGGCCTCGCTCAGGAGGGGTTGCTCGACACGAGCAAGTTCCTCTACATCATCGCCGGTTCCCCGGGGCAGAACGACCAGCATAACATCGAGTACTGTCGCGCACTCCACAAGAAAATAGATGAGACGAGGGCGTGGAACTACATCCGGATCGTGCCCCGGTTCATTGACCGGGTTGACCTCCCGCTATGGTACGGGGCTGCCGATTTTGTCATCACTGGGTCCCACCAAACATTCTTTTCTGTCTCTGGTCGATCGCACCAGGAGATGGCCTTCGGGATGCCGTCGGTATCGTCCGATGCCAGGCTACTGTCCGACCTGGACGAGAGACGGTCGCTCAAATACGACTCCATGTTTCAGCTGCGAGGACACATCTTGACAATGATTCGCGATCCGCAGCTCAGGCATTCAATGCAGCGGCGCTGCCTCGACTTCGCCCAGGAGACGTCGTGGACCAACGTCGCAAAAAAACACATCGAAATGTACAAAAAAATCAAAGGCATCGAGAACTGAGGTAGATAGCATGAAGCTCCTTTGCATCGGATTTTACGGACATGGAAATGCAGGCGACGAGGCGATCGCAAGGAGCCTCGATCGCTATCTTCGAAAGCCGTTCGACAACGTCGAGATGAACTTCTCGACTGAGATGGCATCCGCGGAGGCAGATGCTGTAAACACGAAGAACTCGTTCTATAGTGATCGGAACATCATCTCGGTTTACGATATGGAGACCGTCCAGGAACCGGATATCATCATCGTCGGCGGTGGTGACCTCTCTGCGCTCTATGGGCTGCAGCAGGTCGCCATGGCGAAGGAGTCGGGCCGCGCCTCGCTGGTGGCGAGGATTGGGACCTCGGCCAAGGACGACTTCCTGAGGGGCGGTGAAAAGTCGGTCGCTCTGACGAAAGCTGCGCTCGCCGCCTTCGACCATATATCTGTCCGCGATCGAGCGAGCGTCGACGTCCTCGGCGCGATGGGGATCACGGCGCATGCTGGGGCGGATCTGGCTATGGATCTACTCCCGGATAAAGAAGTTGACCTCCCGACAAAACCCTATGGTGTCTTGATCGTCCGAGAGGTTCGGAACGACGATGTCGAGCGGCAGCTGCTGGTGGCAAAGCATGCCTACGCAGCGATGGCCAGGGAGCTGCAGACCGTCGTCCTCGTGCCATTCTGCATGGCCGACGAACGTTTTTCCGAGTACGTCGCAAAGGAGTGCAACGACGCTGCGGTGATGAAAGATGTCTGGAATGATCCGGCGAAGCTCCAGTGGATCATCGGAAACGCGGACTATGTGGTCAGCGCTGGTCGGCTTCACCCGTTGGTCTTCTCCGTCGGGTCGCGGCGACCCTGCTATGCCGTGACCTATCCTTGGCTCAACGGCTACGACAAGGTAAACGGCTTCATGCACCACGCCGGACTGGGACATCGTGTCGCCGACTGGGGGATTCCTGCTGCTGAAATCGGTGCAAAGATCCACGACGCTGTCCGATCAAGGCACGCTGACCAGGAAGCACTCAACGTCTACAGCGGTTACCTGAAGGGTTTGATGCTCGAGTCGCTTTGCCCCGTCCTGACAGCAATGGGGGCGCAACACGGCCTTGGCATCGAGCGTGGTATGAAGGCTGGCGAGTTCAAGGTTGACGACTACGATGACTCTTACTACTTCGGCGCCCGCGTTTTCCGTCAGCCTCATGGTGAGTTCATGGTCTACCACCCGACCCGAGGTGACTGGGGCGAGTGGGACGTCATCCGTGACCTGATCGTCCAGAAGATGAAGCCCAACTCTTTGCTCGATGTGGGCTGCGGGCGAGGCTGGTTCCTCAAGCGCATGATCGAAGCCGACGTCAAGGCGCAGGGGATCGACATGTCAGCGGCGGCGTGGTCGAGCAGTGCTCCCGGGATGCAGCAGCATATGAAGGTGGGCTCGACCAAGGACCTTTCGCATCGGCGGTTCGACGTCCTGACAGTTTTCGACGTGATGGAACACATCTTCGAGGACGATCTGGACGAGGCTATCGAAGCGCTGAAGCAGGCGGCCGGTAGGTACATTATCTTCAATATCTGCGCTGCTCCGGACGACGAAAACTCGTTCACCATCAAGAAGGGTGAACCGATACCCTCGGAGCTGGAGTGGCTAGCCGTAAGCGGCCACGTCACGATTCGCTACCGGTCGTGGTGGAAGGCCAGACTCGAGGACGAGGACTGGGAGAGCGACGAGGAGATGACCGATGCGTGGTTTGCTGATCAGCGTTTCACGTTCCCGTCCTGGCGCCGTCATAATATGATCATCCTGAGGAGGCGTAGGGCGTCATGAGCGGAGCGCCTTTCTTTTCGGTCATTGTCACGACGTGTCGGGGGGACTATCCCTTTGTGCATCATTCGGATTGGCACGTCCTCAACAAGATCGCAGAGAACCTCCGACGGCAGACCTTCCGAGACTTCGAGCTGATCATCGTTGACCTCTGTTGGGACCTGCGCATGGAGTGGGTCGACGACGTATGCAACGGCGACGGCTTTGACTTTCCGATCCTACACATTCCGGACAAGGACAGCGTTTTTCGGGACCTTAGCCTGATCCGCATCTGCTCCGCTCGAAACACGGGACTACTCTACGCGAGAGGCAAGTGCGTCATCTTCAGTGACGACGGGCAGGAGTGGTCCGTGGACGCCCTGGAGCGGCTCCATTCGTGGGGAGAGAATGGTGCAGGCGCGACTTGCCGGTTGCATCGGGACAACGGCTATGGCCCCATCGAGATCGACTCCAGGTGGATGTCGTATCAGATCGAGGGCACCGACAAGACGAAGGTCGTCCGGGCCGACGGAATCGGCTACCTGGGTGGCACGTTGTCGATGGTGCCGCTCGAGGCGATGTTGGAGTGCAACGGCTGGGACGAGATGTTCGACGGGTCGCGGCAGCTCGAGGACTCCGACATGGCCAAGAGGTTGGGTGCGTTGAACTTGAAAATGGCGCTCGAGGGACATCCTACTTGCGTCGAGTTTGCGCTCAAGAGCTGCAAGGCCGACAAGGTACGAAACCATATGACGTCCAAGTGCAACGGCGCCTACTGCTACCCGCTATGGGATGCAGAACCTGGCCGGATTCGAGCCAATGACCGAGTACTCACTGATGAGCAACTAGGGACGTTTATCAGTGGCTGCTGCGTCAAGCTCAAGCTCGATGGGGACTGCTCCGTCAGCGGTGACGAGTGCAAGCGGGAAGGCTCCAGGCGTTCCCTTCTGAGCATCTACAAGGATACCCGCCTGGTGTTCGATCTGAGACAGCAGCGCGCCGAGCGCTCGTGGGTGACAGTGATGACGGATCCCATGCTCTTTGGAGATTTTGAATGAAGCTATCTGTCGTGATGCACACCTGTCGTAAGGACGACCCTGGCCTTCCTGCCCCCGTTCTTCAGATGATGCTGGATTCGATGGTCGCTCAGAACTACACCGGTCCCTACGAGCTGATCATCGTCGACCTGCTCTGGGAGCAGCGCCGCGAGTGGTTCGCCGAGTTGCTCAAAGAGTACCGGCTCGCCCACAAGGACTGGGGAGTGCCGGTCCTGCACGTGCCCGATCGATCGACGCCGTTCAAGGACGAGAAGCTGCTGCGCATCTGCTCGCCGAAGAACACTGGCATTCTGCTCGCTCGAGGCACGCATGTGGTCTTCAGCGACGATTGCCAGGTCCACCCGACTGACGGCCTCTCGCGGCTGGCCGACTGGGCCTCCCAGGGGGCTGGGGCCACGACGTGCTATCACAAAGCGTACTGGCGCCGCGACAAGGAGGACCACATCACCGGTCGCGACCAGCGAGGAGTCCACCTGCAGGTGCCATCGGGGGAGGGCAAGATCGTCGACACGAGGGCGATTGGCTTCCTGGGCGGCACCCTTTCAATGGTGCCGCTCGAGACGCTGCTCACGCTCAACGGCTGGGACGAGGGCTTCGACGGCTCGCGGCAGCTCGAGGACGGCGACATGATCATTCGCCTGGGCCTCGCAGGCCAGAAGATGGCCTACGAGAACCGCGGCGTCGTCATGGAATACGAGGTGGGCTCTTACGACGAGAACGTGGTCAATACACAGCCGATCAAATGCAACGGCGCCTACGCCCAGTACGTCTGGAAGCACGGACGCGTCCGGGCCAACACAGGCTACGACGCCGACACCATCAAGGCGATGGCCTGGAAGGCCTGCATCCGGCTTGACGAGAACAAGAAATGTACACCTCATCTGAGTGAGTGCACACATCTTGGCGACCCTGAGAGGCTCGAAAGAATCTTTACCGATCCGAGGGTGACGTTTGATCTGCGCCAGGAGCGCGAGGAGGTCACCTGGGAGAATGCACACCGGAGGCTCGTAGGATGACTACTTTGTCTGTCATTGTTCCACTCGGTTTCGTGGGTCAGTACATCCACGATGAGCATGGAAATGACACGGGAGGTCCAGACGAGTTCGAACATATGGCTCCGCTGTCAGATGCCAAGGATGGGGTTGAACTGGTCATCATCGATCGTGCGTGGCCGAATCGCTGGAGTCGGGTGCAGGAAGTTCTGGGTGACCTCATTGGTAGAGGAGCCCTCGTTTATGCGCCACCGATGCCAGGGAAGCTGATCGAAAATGGGTATCGGTCTTGCTGCGCGATGAGAAACGCAGGGGCCATCTTGTCAAGCGGTGACATTTTGGCATTCGTCGACGACTACGTGTCACTGGAGGGACGGTATGCTCCTGAGATCATCGAGCACTTCGAGCGGACCGGGCTCGTCTTGTGCCCGGTTTCTCTGCCATCGATCGATCAAGGGACGCCAGAGGGACCTCCGAGTGACTGCGGGGGGCATAACTCAGGAATCTACATGTGCTCTCGTGAGCAGTTTGTCGAGCTGAACGGATTTGACGAGAACCTGGATGGTGCCTACGGCGAAGAGGATACCGAGTTCCAGGACCGGCTAGACCGCCTGCTTTGGCTCCGCCAGAAGGGGTACCGTCAGCGACGGAGAGGGCTCATCTGGGAGAGGGTCGAGCACACGAACGGGGACTTCCCTCAAGAGACGAATGCTATCTGGGAGGGCCAGACACTCCTCGATCGGAAGAAGTACAGGGTCGGAAGCCTTCGCTGTAACAAGTCCTATGTTCAGAACGTCAGCTACCCAAGAATCCAGGAAAGCCACTACCGGGGGAACGTCAAGCCGACAGACGAGCAGCTGGCGAAGATGCGAGACGAGCCATGTCGAGCAGAGTGCCTCCGATGTAACGACGGCGACCGAGAGCAGCAGCTGGCCAGCTATCTTGGTGTTCTGAGTGTCGATATCGATATCGACCGAGAGATGGCCAAGCACGATGGTTTCGAGTTGGGGTGTGTGAACCCATGGGGCGATGAATGAGTCATGGGCGCATTCCCTTCGATCGATATCGTCATCCCGATGAGTGGAACCTGGAGGCTTCCCTATCTTGAGCGATGCCTCGAGTCTCTGGGTAGGCAGCGATACCCTCACCCGCTGCTCTCGGTGACGATCGTTCACGTCTCTCGTCCCGACGGTGACAACAGCGTTTCCGAACTCTCCGAGTTGTGCCGTTCCTTCGGTGCATCGATCATCTTTACGACCCAAGATGATCCCTCGTTCAACATCGCAAAAGCGTACAATCTTGGTGCCCGTGCTGGCTCGAGAGAGGCGATTGCCTGTATCGATGGTGATGTCTACTTTCATCCAGAAACGTTCGTATTCGTTGCTCATGCCCTCCTATCCTCAAAAGGCGCAGTTATTCCAGTCGTGAGGACGAGTCATAAACCTGGAAGCCATGCTGTGACCCATGGGGTGCTTGAGGCACAGACTTCTGACGACTGGGAGGCCTTGGCTCAGTACCAAGCCTGGGGCTTCGATCATGATGGCAACGCAGTTTTTCCGAGGGCTGCCTTTGAGGCTATCCACGGATACGACGAGCGGTTTTACGGGTGGGGTGCTGCTGACAACGACATTGTTGGGCGAACCCGCCGAGAGTGCGGGATGATCAACATTATCTCGGATGGATGCCCAAAGTCGTTACACATGGAGCACCAGAACCGATCGTCGGTGGAATCATCATTCACCAAAAGGAATCGAGACATCTACGCAGGGTCTCGTGATTTGGTACGAAACCCAAGGTGCTGGGGAAACATCAAGGCCGGCTCATCTGTAGTGAACGGTCAGAAAAAGAAGGTCACCGTGACGGAAGCTCCTCCTCATGTCCCGTACAACAGAACCTTTGGAAGCTGCAAGGCGCAGCATGCATCCATCACATATGAGACCATCGATAAGATTCTTCGTGGTCGAAATATCCGGCGCATCGTCGAGCTAGGCACAGCAGATGGCGCCCTCTCGATGTACCTTGGGATCTGCGGGCTCAGGCATGGGATGGATGTTTTCTCCATTGATCATCAACCGATCACGGACCAGAGCGTTATGGAGATGTTTCGCAATCTCGGTGTGTACTGGTTCCGGCTGAATATCTTCAGCTCAGAGGGATGCACTGCGATCAAAAGTCTGATCTGCGATGAACCGGTTTACTTGCTGTGTGACAACGGGAACAAGGTGCAGGAGTTCGCAACCTTTGCTCAGTTCCTGATGCCAGGGAGCATGATCAGCGTCCATGACTGGATGTATGAGATATTCCCGCGAGACACAGATGGTGTTGTATCCAGCTTGGGGCTAGAGCCGTTCGAGGAAGAGGGGTGGCTCAAGGACCACCTGAGGATGGCGACATGGAGTGTTCCGGACCGGGGACAGCGGCCCATTGACACGATTGGGACATCGGTCGGCTACAAGAACGCAAAAGATGACGTCCCGTGGCATCGATCCACTGTTGGTGGCATGTATGCCGAGATGGGAAAGATGCAGATCGAGATGCTTAAGGAGCACGGCTTGCAATCGAACCACCGCTTCCTTGATGTGGGTTGTGGCTCTCTGAGACTTGGCGTCAAAGCGATCGAATACTTGAACCACTCGATGTATTGCGGGGTCGACTGCGACGAGGCCATTGTCAAGGCCGGAATAAAGGAGGAGCTGAGCCCTGAACTTCGCGCAAAGAATCCTACATTCGACATTAATCAGCAGTTCGACTTTTCCCCATTTGGTGAGGAGTTGTTCGACATGGCGACGGCTCATTCCGTCTTTACGCACCTGCCTCCTCATGCGATCGAGAAGTGTATGCGGAGCGTCTGCAGTGTGCTGAAGCCTGGTGGAACATTTTTCGCGACCTATAACGAGGCGAGTCCGGGCCTGGCACGATTTGGTGAACCGTACCCAGACATGACAAGGTATCCATTTGAATTTTTCAGGGCAGTGGCAAGAAAGACTGGGTTTGGTGCGGTGCTTATCGGCGAGTGGGGCATCCCGCAGAACAAAAACAGGAACCAGCTTCTGATAAAGTTCACGAAGATAGAGGGGTAACCATGGGACTCTCTGTCATTGTCCCGACGAGCGGTGACGGATATGGTCGGAGGCTGGACAACTGCCTTCGCTCGATTCGTGCCCAAAGCCTACAGCCCGATCGGCTATTCTTTGGCTGTTTGGAGCGTCGAGGTCAACGCGGGAGTATTCGTCGGTTGACTGAGCAGGCTGTTGAGCACGAGGCGACCATTATCTTCGCTCAGCACGACTTCCCATTGTGGCCGCCGTCGCTGGCGCGGAACATTTGCTTTCGTCGTCTTCAATCAGAGCTTGTTGCGACGGTCGACGCCGATGCTGTCCTGCACCCCAAAACACTAGAGGCGGCAAGCACCCTGCTGGCGAGCGAGAAGAACGCCGCTGTTAGGGTGCAAACCAAGCTCATTCCCTACAAGTCAGATCATGCGATGTTTCGCAACCTATCTCCAGCGTCGTTTGAGAAAAATGTACAGATAGGAGAAACAGCCCGAGGACCTGGCTGTTGTCTCGTCACGAAGACTCGAGATGTTGAGGCCGTTCGCGGCTGGAATGAGCAGTACGTTGGTCACGGGGTGGCTGATTGGGATTTTGTCTGTCGGTTGAAGATGCATGGTTTGCGGTGGATCAGTCTCTCTGCCGTCGACGGGCTCTGGTCGATGCACCAGGACCACGAACGACACATTGACAAGAATGCTGTCCAGAAGAACCTGGACACCTTCTTTTCAACCGATATGAAGGTATCTCCGGTCCGCAACCCTGAGACATGGGGAGGGTTCCCGAGTGCGTGGGGCCAGTCTGTCTTTGGAAAACAGCCCGAGTTATCGCTCCATGTAAACAGTCTCTCGGTCGATCATCTTCGCCGGAAGCTTGATGAGCTTCAAAGCGAGCTTTCGACGAAAGAGTTCTCGCGGGTGGTTGTGTCCTTCGAGGTCGATCCAGCAAAGAAGGAGTACCCCTACGAATTTGCAGAGGTTTGCAGGAGCTATGATGTCCCGATCAGGATGGTGGAAAGATGAAGGTCTCTGTCGTGATTCCGATCAGTTCGGTCGAGTACATCACCAGGCTCAGGGCCTGCGTTAATTCAGTCGTTGAGCAGACCTATCCTCGCGAAAAGATCGAAATCCTTGTGACGCTTCTGACCCAGGAACTCAAGGTTAACAGCATCAACCGCATCCGTATGTTCTGCGATGAGAATGGTGCGACGCTCGTCCATCACGTCCATGGCAAGAAGTCGTGGCCCCCTTCTCTCTCGCGTAACGTAGGCTACCGTCAGGCCACCGGCGATATCCTGGTTTCTCTCGACGCCGACGGTGTCCTGGACAAAAGAACCTTTGCTGCTGCGGTCGCACGGATGAAGATGAAAAAGTGCGCTGTCCGTGTGCGTACGAGTCTCACACCGAGAGCACCAGGTATGCCTATTTTCTTCCAGTTGGGGACTCAGCGGTTCAGGCGAACTGTCGAGCTGGGTCGCAAGGCGCCGGGGCCTGGTTGCTGTATCCTCGCGCCTCGTGAGGCGGTGTGGGCTATCCGGGGATGGGACGAGGAATATGTCGGTTACGGCCCTGCTGACTGGGACTTCGTCGAGCGGCTAGAGAAAGCGGGCTACCCAGTGGTGAACCTCTCTGAGACGGATGATATCTGGACGCTGCACCAGGACCACAAGCGCATCCTGGGGACGCCGCTGCAGCACAAGAACCGGTCCTACCATGCGAAGAGCAAGCTCCGGGCCGATCCGAGGCGGAACAAACGCGGGTGGGGGTGTGACGGCAGCTCTTGAGTGACCGACGAAGAATCCCCGTTCGCCTTTGCGGCGGGCGGTGCTGGAGCGGATAGGGCGCCTATTGCGGCTATGAGGCCATTTCTAGGGGAGGTATAATGCTGGTTACGCCGGGTAGTAAAAAAAAGGCGGCGCAAAGGGCCGCCCAGGCGAAAAGTGGTCGGGGAGCAGGTGGCAAAGACATGGAGATCAAAAACCCGGACGTCGACGTCGTGATTCCGATCAGCGGGACGATGTACCTCGAGCACCTGAGAAACTGTCTTCGGCATCTGTCCAGGCAGAGCTTCCCGCGGGAGGACATGGGCGTGATCGTGTCTTGCCTGATGCACGAGGCGGTGGATGATGCCAAGCTGTTCGAATTATGTAAGAACCACCAGGCCACTGTTGTCTTCACGAAGCCGCATCAGAAGGCATTCAACCGGGGCTACGCGCTGAATATTGGAGCGCGCCACGGCTCTCGGAGAATGATAGCCCTGCTCGATTCGGACGTCGTGCTCCATCCCGATACAATAAAAATCTCTGTCAATCACTGCCGCTCTGCAGTGATGGCGATCATCCCTGTGGCGAGGACAGACAAACCACCGTCTGCACCAGTGTGGAACGGGGACATGCTGAAAAACCCGAATGGCTGGAGAGAATTCGCGAGTAAGTTCAAGTATGAACGGGGGGGGTTTGGTAACGCGGTCGTGCAGCGCTCCGTGTTCGAGAAGATCCATGGCCATGACGAAAGATTCTTTGGGTGGGGAGGCATCGACACCGACCTTTACTACCGCATGCTCAAGAGCGGGCGTGTGATCAACCTGGAAGACATTGGCGCTCAGCGAGCCCTCCATCAGCAGCATCCAGCTCCTCCATCGAAGAAGGACCCGGAGATGACGAAGCGAAACAGGAAGCTCTTGGCGGAATCGAAGTCGATCGTGAGGAATCCGAACAAGTGGGGCGGTGTCCGTTGCCTGTAGCGAGTTTTGTGCTCAGGGGAGTTGATTTGAGATGGGTGAAGATAAGCTTTGGTATCGTAAAGAAGTTGGCAACTACAGAAAATGGGACGAGATCGGCAAGCTGCAGCTCAAATACATGGTGAGTCGAGGTCTGCTCCCAAGGCACTACATGCTCGATGTCGGTTGCGGCCCGCTTCGAGCCGGCGCCCACTTCATTCGGTATCTCAATCAGGGGCGATATGTTGGTATCGACAACAACAACGAACTGCTCAACGCTGGCAGGCTAATCGAGATACCGACGCAGGGGCTGACAGAGAAGAATCCGAGGCTTCGAAGGGTCGATGATTTTGACCTGTCCTGGTTGCCGCCAGCTGTTCGTTTCAACTTCGCGATAGCTCAAAGCCTCTTCACCCATCTGTACCCAAAGCAAATACGGACGTGCCTTGGTCGAGTTGGGGAGCGACTTGCTCCTGGAGGGACGTTTTATGCAACGTTCAACCCGAGCAAGAATAACGAATGCGTAACAGGTGGGAAGCATCCGAAGAGAGACGAGCTGGATTGGACGTACTTTCCGGTAGAGATGTTTGGAAAGATGGCAGCCGAGCTAGGTCTTGGTTTCAACTACGTCGGAAAATGGGGACATCCACTTAATCGTAAGAGCGAGCAGGAGATGATTTCGTTTACAAAGAGCCCAGGGTAGGGTTGGCTGAAAATGGCAGCTATCTACGTCTTCGTGCTACACCATTCTCTGCGTCCGGTAGTGACTTTGTGGAACACCTTGAAGTCGCTGGATAACAGCGCACCGGGTCACAATATAAGCCAGGTTGTTGTCCTGGTGCAGGGGCCTGGGGCAGCGCGCAAAAAATTCCCATCGAGCGCTGGTTTGTCGTTCGAGCCTGTGTTTTTGAGGCAAGGGAAGAACCTTGGAATCGGCCCTGGCTTCCGAATAGGTGTCGATCGTTTTTTGCAAACAAAGGCGCAGTGGTTCGCAAAGATCGATGATGACATCGTCATCAAGCCGAATGGGTGGTCGACCCTGATCGAGTGCATCGCCCAAGAAGAACGCATCGGAAAACACAAGGTGTTTGGTGCGATGATGGGGGCACCGCGGACAAAGTCGCTTATGCTTGACCGTGTGGCTTCCAGACCATCCGCAAAGGGGAGGATTGGCGTTACTCCTGGCTTTTTGGACAGAAGGTCAAAGAATGTTCTGGGGCGTGAGGTGGCATGGTGTGTGACGGACTACCTGGACGTCGGCTGTACTATTTACAAAAGAGAAGTGTTTCAGAAAGGGTGCCTGCCTGATCCGCAGTTCTACATTGCAGGGCTGAACCTAGACCTGGCTTTGCAAATAGAGAAGCTCGGGTATAAAGGGATACTGTGCACAAAACCTCGTTGCATTCATGATCATAGTTGTTTGCCAGAAGACTATCTGAAAGATCGGTATGACCGATTTGAAGAAGGAGAAAATGTGTTCAAGAAAAAATGGGGAGTGGAACACAAAAATCTGAGGGTTTACAAGAAGAAGAAAAAGAAGAGCCTGTGACTGAGCGCGGAACACAGAGGGTGTGGCCCATCATTCGTTCGCTGCTGGAAGACGAGGAACTGATCCTGGATGCCGGCTGTGGTGAGCATCGCTGGGAGAAAAAAGGCTGCGTAGTCACAAGGTGCGACAACACTCAGCACTACTACAACAGGACTGAGGCTCTCGAAGATATCGACGATGTCGATCTGAACGGACCATGGCCCTATGCGGACGATAGCTTCGATGCGGTAGTTGCGGCGGACGTGATCGAGCACCTGGAAAATTTGTGGCATTTTTACCGAGAAGCGACGCGGGTTGCGACGAAGAGCGTCGTCATCTCGACTCCAAACGTCGAGTCGATCATGAGCCGAACGATGTTTTTCAGGACCGGAGAGCTGTGGGGCTTTTGCAAGGAAGAGCGAAAAAAAAGCTTTCACATCACACCAATCTTTCTTTGGCAAGTCAGGGCCGCGGCGATGAAAGTCGGTTGGCAGATCGGGGAGGTGCGGCGGGTGTCCTGTCCTGTGCCGGAAAACAGGTCGCGGCGACTGCAGATAGAGGATGTCGCGATGAAGAGAAACAACCAGAGATGGAACGTTGTAAAGGTTATCCCGTGAACCCGAAGATAATCGGCCTTGCAATCATCAAGAAGTGCAACTTCAAATGTGTCTTTTGTGGCGCATATAATATCAATAAAAACGTAAAGCCTATGACCGATGGAATGGTCGACAAATGCCTCGATGCTTATCCGACTGTGATGGCAGCGCGGATCGGCGCTCGAGGAGATGCACTGATGCATAAGAACCTATTCGGCCTGGTGCGCAGGCTGGTGAGTCGCAATGTCGCTGTAACCGTCTCTACAAATGGAAGCAAAATCGCGACAACAGGGAGCAACGCGGATTGGGCTCTGTTCAAAGGCGTCAACGTGTCGCTTTTGGCAACGAACAAAGAGGAGCACAAAGCCCTTGTCGGTGTCGACCGGTTTGACGACGTGCTGGCTGGGATCGAGCGGCTTAGGTCAGCGGGGGTGAAGTTCAACACGAGCTATGTGATCACTAGGGAGAACATCGAGCGCATCCCGGAGTACGCGGAGTTTTCAAGCGCACTTGGTGCTCATGCCGTGATCATGACACCAGTCCAGGGTTACGGCGGCGTCGAGGTCGGAGACGAAGAGGCAATTAGGCGTTTTCGGGAAGAACAGGCTTTTACTGTTGAACGCAAGGACATCGTAGATCGGTTGAGAGTGGCACGAGAGAAGACCTCGGTGAGGGCGGAGGTGCAGTTCCCTGCGGTCGTCGACTTCTCACGGCCGGTCAGGCAGTGCATCCGTGTTTCCAGACGTCTGGAGGTCGACAGTGATGGAAATCTCGGAGCGTGTTGCCGCGGCCCTGGTGCGCGCCCCGAGTTGGGGAACATCGCGGATGGTGTATCATGGAACCATGGTCCTCTGGGTAAACGTCGGAAGGCCATCCTCGGCCCTCCGGAAGGACGACCGAGGAAGTGCCTCGGCTGCTGGGCGAACTATGAAACCATGAGGCCATGAGATTCATCTGCGTAATGGGTCGTCGTTTCTCCGGTTCGACGATCCTCGGAAGGATATTCGATGCATCGCCGGACGTCTTCTGCATCGGCGAAACGCTGTCGCTGCTGCATGGCTATGCATGCTGCCCGTCCTGTGGCGGTGATTGCAGAATCATCGACTACAACCTCCTTGCGAAAACGCCGCCGGAGCGCTTATATGCCGAGCTGCAGCGGCTCAGCAAGAAGAAGGTACTCGTCACGACGGACAAGCCTTTTCGTTACGTATCGAAAATGACAAAGCCACTCGGTTTCGAGGCGGTCTTTGTGTTCAAGAGTCCCCATGCCTTCGCTGCTTCCGAGAAGCGCGGACATCCGAAGCACAAGAAAAAGGATGGGTCTCCCGTCTTCAAGAAGGTTGCGGTTCCTGAGGCGATGGAGGGTTTTTGCGAATACTACAAGAAGGCGCTGGTATGGAAGAGACCAGCTAGGAAGACGTTCGTGAGCCTCGAACACCTGGTTGGGGACTTCCATCTCACGGTGGGTCCTTTGTTCGAATTGCTCGGCATCAGACACCCGGACTCACCTATCGAAATCTCTAAGCTCAAACACCACATCGCGCTGGGAAATTATGATGCGATGTCCTCTGTCAAGATCGAAGTGGACAAGAGATGGGTCGACGAGCTGTCGGACGAGGAGAAGGAGTTTGTCTCGTCGCATGAGGAAGCACAGGCGATCTATGCGCGTTTGCTTCGACGGTCGGTTGCGCGCTGAGAGGGATGGAAATGAGGACGATAGGGATCTGCGGCCATGACTTTTGTGGGTCGACGCTGCTATCGAGACTTTTTGCAGCTATCCCCTCTGTTGCATCGGGAGGGGAGCTGCGGTGGCTTGTTAATGATCCAGGGAACAGAGGGCGTTGCAGCGTTTGCGGCCCTGACTGTGATGTTTTTACCGAGGATCTTATTTCCGGGCTCAGTCCAAAGACTCTCTATGAGCAGGTATGTGAAGCATTTGGTCGGGATACCCTCGTTTCCTCCGACAAGGGGTGCAAACACTATCAGCGGTTTGTCAGAAAGGGGGAGATGACCGGCATCATTCTCTTCCGGTCACTTCTTGGCGTTGCTAGCTCTGATAGGAAACATCAGATGGTGTGGCCCTTCGTTCCGAGAGCGAGTGTGAACAAATCGATCGAAGGGTGGATCAATGTTTATCGGAAGTTTCTCGAATGGGCTCCGGAGTTCTGTGAAGATTATATTTTCCTGAGCTATGAGGGACTGGTAGCTGACCACGTTGGCGTCATGACCAGGCTCTGTGAGCGGATCGGCGTCCAGTTGGATGGAGCATTTCCTAGTGGTCCTCTCGTCGCTGAGTATCACAACGTTTTGGGTAATCCGAGCGCCCATGACAGCCGGAAGGTTTGTGCTGATGAGAGCTGGAAAAAAAGGCTGACCGCGGAAGAGCAGCTGTGCATCAGAAAACATACGACGGCTCAAGAAATCTATAAGAAGATGCGCAAGCAGGCGATCGCCTGAGCGAGGGACCCATGCGTTGGATCATCACAGGGGGAGCCGGTTTCATCGGAAAAAATCTCGTCATCGAGCTGCTCAAGCGTCTGGAGGATGTCGTCGTCATCGACAAAGTCCCCTACATGGCGAGCGGCTACGACGGCATCGAAGTCGTGCAGGACTGCATCGAGCACCTGACCTACCTGCA
>JGI10211J14876_10000218_pt1 | contig 23884 bp, 27 predicted proteins | sample Etolagsediment_FD_14876 | JGI IMG/M metagenome (IMG submission 14876)
TATTGTGAATTATGTGATTTTGGTGTATTATCAGAATCATTATTTGAAAAACATAAAGAAACTAAAACTCACTTAAATATTATAAATATATATAATAAAATAAAAAATTAATCGGCGTTTTAAATGTGCAAAGGTGTAAAAATAAACAATATGATAATAATCATGATAAAAATATAGTTTACACAATATTATCTCCATTTGTATTCTCAACATTATCTCCATTTGTATTCTCCATTATCTCCATTTGTATTCTCATCATTAGTTTCCTTAATATTTTGAATTTCATTAATAAATTTATTAATTGAATCATTAATAATTAGTATGCTAATACACAACAGAATTATATCAAATATAATTCTGATCATAATACTTGTCGAAACAAATTTTTTATCAAAATCAGCTTGTGACATGTTATATAAATCAAATATTTTATATATATGATATATAAAATATAATAATAATATACATGAATACATAATAATAGACATAAGTTTTTTAAATTTTTTTCTGAAAAGTTCATCTGTGTTTCTTAAAAAAAACCAGTATGTATTTAATAATGGTATGAATACAAGAATACTTACATATAATGTAAAAAAAATATTTTTCAGCATGACTGATATAAAAGTTGTAAAAACGCGCTCTAAAATTAATTGTTAATTAAAATAGTTGTAATAAATAATAAAATACAATTTATTACTAATAGTTTTATGTGTCAATTTTTTTTATATAATTATTTATAATGAACAAATCCTTTTTCTTCATCTATTATTTCTTTGTGTTTATATTCTTCATATTCATTATCAATATATTGTGAATGCATTAAATCAAAAAATTCTTTACTTATTTTCAGAAATAATTTTATATACATTATATTTAATATAAAATATAAAATATTTTATATCTAAAAAATAATTATATTATTTATTCAATTTATATTATGCAGAAATCTTTTTTGAATAAATAATATTAAACCAAATACTACATCAATGATAAGTGGTATATATGCATTTCTATTTTGATAATATGCATAATATGCTGCTATTAAATATAATAACCCATGTATTATTCTATATTTAGCCCACCATGTATGTCCACCTGCTTCAAACGCATTTTGTCTTTTATTTGTAAAATATAAAAACAAGAATGAAAAAGTTATTATAAATAAAATAAAACTATAATAATAAAGCCATTTTTTCTTGATAAATAATGGAATTAATGCTAAAATAATTCTTATTGGAAGACATCCAAATATAAATAAATTTATACTATTATTTTTAAATAACATATATATTATACTAATATTTTTAAATAAATAGCATAATAATTTACTATTTATTTTTTATAAAAACTGCTAATAATACATCGACTAAAAATAAAAATGATACAAATAGTAGTTATGATTTATATATTTTATAATTAATTCCTGTTATACCAACATTCCATGTTTCAATATTATTAGTTATAAAAATTTGTATTTTCCCTTTTTTACTTTCATTTGTATATTATATACAAATGAAAATTTAGTTTTATCTTCAAACATTATCAAATAAACATTTGTACACTTTTTAACAATTTATTGTAAAAAATGTGACATTGATGTATTTGTAGAATCTATGATGGAAACACATAATAAAACAAAAAACACGAAATAAAAATAAAATATATAAAGTATAAATTTTATTAAATCAAATAAAATATGCTAGACGTCAAAGAGGAGAAGAAAAAAATCAATTATTGAAACAAGAAAAATAACAAAATCAAAAAAAAATAAAGAGAAGATGTAAATCGTACTTAACAATGCTCATAAAATCTAAAGAATAGGTTTAAAATTAGAATATAAATATACATAAAAAAGATTATTTTTATATTGTGTATTTATTTTAGACGAAGGTTCGACATTTTTACAAATACGATCATTTAGCAATGTTTGAATAGCATATGAATTAAGAGGAACACTATTTTTATAAATTTGTTGAAATATTTCTTGTTGGTTTAGTAATGTATCTTCTGATAAACTTACATAAGATGTAATATATGTTTTGAATAAGTGAGTATTATTATCTAAATTTGCTAATAAACTTACAGACGCCAAATATTCTATTTTTTTACCGATTCCCGTTTTTTCTTCTTTAGGAATAAGAATAACTTGACCATCGATATAATCTCTATTCAAATTTAAATTATTATAATAAAACGAAATAACGCCAAGAGGGTTTATACTAATTTTTTCAAAATTTATGTTATCAAAAGTTGTATAATAATCTTTAAGATTACACGACATAATTATAATATATAATTATATAAAAAAACAAAAATCTAAAAAATAAAATTGTTAGATATTTTTTTGAATAATATTCAAATTTAAATTTCTTTAAATTGAAAATTTATAATATTTATTATTTTCAATAAAATTCATTATTAATTAAGACTATTATTATATTTTTATATTAAAAATATAATAAAAATATTTTAATTTGAATAAAAATTAGCATATGAACTAATACATCCAACTCTTCGACAATGAGGACATTCTGTATATCCTTTATCTTTATTATAGAGTTTCGAACATTTGTTGTGTAAAATTATATCACATCTAATACAATTTTTCCAATCATTATCATTTCCAATACATTCCAAACATATAATACATATTGTTGTTGGTGCGTTTTCATAGATAATTTGTTTTCTAGTTTTTCCAAATCCGAATATGTATGTTGTGGTAATACCTTCATGTTCACGAATTACTACCAAATTTTTATTTTCAAAGAATAATTTAGTTCCCATTACATTTAATCTACTATTTCTATATGTTATTTGATTTCCCATTTTGTATATATATAAATAATTTACTTAGTATATATATATATTTTAAATCAAATTTTTTTAAGATAAAAGTAAGGTATGAACTAGACGTCAAAGAGGAGAAGAAAAAAATCAATTATTGAAACAAGAAAAATAACAAAATGAAAAAAAATAAAGAGAAGATGTAAATCGTACTTAACAATGCTCATAAAATCTAAAGAATAGGTTTAAGATTAGAATATAAATATACATAAAAAAGATTATTTTTATATTGTGTATTTATTTTAGACGAATGTTCGACATTTTTACAAATACGATCAAATGAAAAAGTTTAAATACCTGTCAAATGAATTCTATCAATCATCGCCAATATTATATATATGTGGTAATGTATTATTTATTTTTAGTATTTCATCATTTGATTCTTGTCTTCTATTTCCATATAAAATTTCAATATGTTTCGTATAAATAGATTCATAATGATCATTGTTCATAATAAGTATTTATATTTTATCTTTATAATGAAATATACATTATAAATTATATTATATTATATTATCTTATCTTATCTTATTTATTATTTATTATTTATTATTTAATATATGCAAAACTCGGCGTTTTAAATGTGCAAAGGTGTAAAGCAAATTTAATATATTCTTTGGGACATTTTTCATTAATATCATCATTTAATATAGAGTTTTTAACTAAATTATAAATTCTTTTTTTCCTTTAATAAACTCTTTATTATCAGTTTTAAATTTAATATTAAGTTCAATAATATTTAAAAAATGTCTAAATCAAGTAATAAAATGTTCTTTAATATTATTATTAAAAGCAGTAGATATATGTTCTGCAATATAAGCATTTACACACTTGAAGATTTAAAACCGCACCTTTCTGTATAAAATGAAAGTCGCGATTTCTTTGATTAGTTTTACCTGTGTCGCTTATTTATCACACTCTTGTTATAACATTCGCCAGAATTCTATCAAAATAAAACATTCCTTTAATAATAATAATCATATTGATGATACATCCTTCGCAATTTTATAATTTAATACTTATCTATCACCTTTCTTTTTTACTTATTTCCAAGATTGTGTTTTATTATGAAAATGGAATCCGTAATTGTTTTATCGTATCGTTTTTTTTATATATTAAAGCCATCTTTTTACGATATTGTAGTGGACAATATTTTGATTTATATTCCGTCTTCCAATATATAGCCGAATATTCAGTTTCCGTTTTATATAATATATTATTTATCATTCTTATACTACTAATAATATATTATTTTTCTTTATCGTTATAATAAATAATACATGATATACATATTGTATTTGTTTTCAATAAACATTTTGTTCGATTGGAAATATTTACGAATTCGACTACCACTGGAGATTTATTTGATTTATTACATCGTAAATATAATATAAACAATTTCATGATGAATATATGTAAAATTTATATCAAACATAATCTAAAATATAAAAATGATTTGTTATCCTAACTACTCATTGGTAAAATGGTGGTACTATATACATTACCACCAAAAAACCTTTTATACCATTGAATATTTAGATAAACGCCTAATGCGTGCTATTTATTTATTTCAATGTAACCGTTACCGATAAATGAATTACCCCAACTTTGGTGTGTGTGCGGATTTAAATCTTCATCGGTATAAATATGATTTAGAAAATAAATTAAATTCATTTTCATAAAAATGATTTAATTTATTTTCTAAATCAGTATTTTTAGGTTGACTTCCTCTATTATCTCTAATAGATAAAGCTCTCATTAAATATAAAACATTGTCTTTTTTAATTTCAATAAATTCATAATTTTACAACTTCAAATGTATAAAAAATGATAATTTACTCTTATATATTATGAATATGCTTTCAAGTAACTATAATATATTACATATTTTTAGTTTATATATTTATATTTTTTTATTCAAAAATATAATTAAACATTAAATATCATTATGACATCTTATAGGTGTTTAACTAAATTTACAACAATTGAAAAATGGAATATACATGGAACAAGTCTTGGAGGATTATTTGTATTAGAACCATGGATTACACCATCATTATTTTATCAATTTTTAAACCAAAATAATCCAGATAAAATAGCTATAGATACATATACTTTTTGTAAAGTTTTAGGTCAGAATGAAGGAAAACGTCAATTAAATGAACATTTTAAAAATTGGGTTAATGAAACACATATCAAATCATTAAGTAATAAAAAAGTAAGTCATCTTCGCATTCCAGTTGGTGATTGGATGTTTCAATCTTATGGTCCATATATAGGTTGTACAGATGATGCATATAATTATTTAACATATATAATGGATTTATGTTTACAATATAACATAAAAGTATTATTAGATTTACATGGTGTAAAAGATAGTCAAAATGGTCTTGATAATAGTGGTCAAAGTAGTAATATTGAATTTATTGTTTCACCAAAAAATGGTAATTCTGATAGTTCATTAACTTTTACCCATTGGCCAATATTAAGTGGTAATTGGATTGGTAAATTTAACAAAAATACAAATAACTACAGTTCCATTCATTATGATAATATAGAATTTACAAAAAAAGTTTTATATCAAATAATTGATGCATATAAAGAACATAAAGCATTATATGGTATTGAACCATTAAATGAACCATGGATTTATACACCAATAAAAGAACTTAAAGATTTCTACTATAGCATCTATAAATATATGCACAACAATGCTCCCCACTTAAAATTTATTTATCATGATTCATTTCGCTCTAATATATGGGATAATTTTTTAATTAATTGTAGTAATGTAGCTATGGATTGGCATATTTATCAAGCATGGAATATTGAAAGATATGGTGATCAATTTTTATTAGAAGCAGATAATTATGGTAATTATATTCAAAATTTTAAAAATAAAGGTATTCAATTAATAGTGGGAGAATATAGTTTAGCAACTGATAATTGTGCAATGTGGCTTAATGGATTTCAAGATAATATTGAAGGTTATCCTGTATGTGATTGTAAATATGCACCTTGTCCTTTTCCATATATAAATATTAAAGATATGAATCGAATTCAAAATATAATATCTCCTTTTGGAACAGGATTAAGTGAGCCAAGAATGGGAACATGTCCATACGAAGGACTATTAATTATTGACGATGATTTTAATGATTTTATGAGAAAATTAAATTTAAAAAAAATAAATAGTTTTGAAAAAGGACATGGATGGTTTTTTTGGAATTTTCAAACTGAATTTCAAGAAGAGATTGGTTGGAATTTTGAACAAAGTTATAAAAAATCATATTTTAAAGGAAGTATTATTGATCCAATATCATTTTTAAATAAAACATTACCATTATGGAAATATGGGATATTGTTATTTGTATTTTTAGGATTAATGTTTGGATTATTCGGAATATATAAATATATTTATAATTATCATCAACAATATAAAAAAAATAAACAATATCAATATGTAAAAATTGAATTACCAATAAATGAAAAACAACCTATTAATAAAAAAAATATATATAATGAAAATTATCCATATTATCAATCTTTATAAATAATATAAATTTTACAATATATATTTGACATATATAATAAATAATAATATAAAATTATTTATTATTGACAACTAAAAACTATTTTCTAAAAAAATATAAAATTATTTTTATAAAATTATATACATCATAAGTTTATTGTAAAAATTAATATATTTATAATAATTATATAAAACATAATTATATAAAATATAATTATATAAAAATGTCTTTTTTATTAAAAATATCTCCTCATAATTTAAAAATTGGAAAAGAATATATTATTGATGTAAAATGGAATTTAACTAATAATTTACGTTATGATAAACATAATACTTTTACTGGTATTTTCAAAAAAATTTTTTATATAAAACCACGCACATATTCTTTTGATTCTGGATTAAAATTATTATTGACACCATCACGGTATGAATTAGAATTCGAAATAAATAATAATTATCAAAGAATAAGTACTTCTAATACATTTTATGAAATTCATAAAATATCTTTACAACAATTATCTTCTTTAGCATATATACATAAATTAAATTTACCAAATGAGATAAAAAAAAATATTTGTCAATATCTATTTTTATCAAGATTAAATTTACCTTTTCAAAAAAATATTTCAAAAAAAAAATATTGAATAAGAATTTTCAATAGTATAAAATATTTATTGATGTAAAAATAATGATTTTACATAATTATCTAGTTCAGGTAAACTTTCAATATCTACATTATCAAAAAGATTAATATAAGTAATTAATATTGTGTATATTTTTTTATTTTTATTAAAATTAATATTTTTTATTTTTACTCTATAAGTAAAATAAATGCAATGTTCATTTATTTTTTGAATCATTAAATTTATAAACATACCGCTATAATTAACAATTGAAAATTCTAATTCAACATTAATTTTATTAACATGTAACAAATTATAAATTACTTGAATATATCTTAATTTATCATCAATAAATTGTATTTTTTTATTTTGACGAAATACTTTAGTAAAATGTTCTGCTAATTCACATAATTTTTCTTGTGTCCAAGGAAGTTCTTTTTGTATAAATATGTATTTGTTATAGTATATATATTTTAATAAATAATGACATATACAATCTGGTGCACGTCGAATTGGTGATGTCATATGACAATACAATGAAGTTCCAATTAATTCATGTGGTTTTGCTTCTATAACATATGATGCTTTAATACCTTGATTAATTAAAGATTGCAGCATATCATAATGATTTATTGAATTATTATTTAATTTTGGTTCATTGCATACTCTAAATATTCCTTGGTCATGTAAATGATAATTAAGATAACATCCGATAAAAGAATTAGATAATATTGCGAACTCTGCTATCATATCTTTTAAATATTTTTCTTGTTGTGTTTCTTGATATAAAATACATAAATTATCATTTTTATAAATAATTTTAGATTTTAAATAATTATTTATTTTTGCCCCTATAGTAGTGATTGAACGTCTTTCAAATAATGCTTTACCAATTTGAATACCATTTTGTAAAATAATATCATCTTGTATAATTAAAGATGCTTGAGAATAATTAAATGAAAATTGTTTTGAAAGCTTAATAATACTAAAGTACAAATTCATTTCACCTTTTGGTAAATAATTAGAATCATCAATTTCAGTAATAATTGTCAAAGCATTTTTTACAGAACCATATTTATTTTCAGAAAGACATGCTTTATAAACAATTTCATGTGGCATTAAATGAATTGGTTCATAATTAGATGGGTATTGAGTAGAACTTTTTTCTAAAATATTTTGAAATAATGAAGAACGAATATCAATAAATTCAGTTGGGTCAGCAATGTGAATTGCTAAATATAATTTATCTTCTTCATAATAAATACTAAATCCATCATCTGGATCTTGACAACCATCTGGGTCGATTACATAAACATTTAAATGGGTAAGATCAATACGATTATTAATAATGTAATCATGTTTTTCATTATTTTCATATATTACATATGTTTTTTCGTTATTTAGTGAATTATACATTGGTAATATATGTTTTTTATAATAATCTTCAAAAAATAAATTATTCATATACAATTAATTTTATAAATTATTATTATTTTAAACAAAATAATAACTTAATAATTGAATAAAAGATATATGTAAATTAAAATATTTATATAACATATAAATATTATATATATTTATCAAAAATAGTTTATATTATGATATAATTTTTATATTTTAGATATAATAATATTTATTATGCATTATTATTATGAACAATAATGAATAATTATGAACAGTTTATATTTTTAAAAATTGGGTCCAATTTATATTTAGAATCAATTGATAAAAAATATATAGAAATTATGTTAGAAGATACTAAATATAAAATTGAAGAATATATTGTAAAAATTGAAGAATATAAAAAACATTTAAATTACATGAAATCAAGTAGTTATAATATAGACGATGATATAAAATATAAAGATATTAATATAATTGAAAAAATGGTTGAACAACTAAATAATATTTCTAAAGAACATATTATTTACTTTGATATTCTTAATTCTTATATTATATAATTTTAGAAAAAAAAATTTTTATATAATTATATATTATATAAAATATGTCGTGCGATAGTTTAACATTATACTATAATCCTGATTCAGCTAAAACAGCTATAACAGATTTAACACTATTTACATCTGGTGTTATAAAAAAAAATATAATTCAATTTGATTTTATATTATATAATAAAGAAGGTACATATGTAGGTGATGCAAATGTTCTTAATAATCTATGTATATATGAAAAAACACCAAATATAACAAATACTATATCAAATTATTGTTTTACTATAAATGATAATACATTTATTGATAAATATGCATTAATTAGTGAGAATCAAGAACAAAGAAACACAAGTGGTCTTGTAGTACAAAGTTCAATAAGATTTTTTAATTTACAATCTTCTGAAGGAACTCAAAAATATACAAAACTTAAATGGATATTACCAGTTGATAAAGAAGGAAATCCTTTAACAAGAACCTTAATTTTTTATAATTAAATAAATAAAAAATATAAAACAATAATATAAAATATATATTTTTATATATTTTTTGTAAAAGAAAATAGTATTTTTATATTTATAAATATTTTTACACCTTTTCCCATTTAAAACGCCCATTTAGCGTTCAAAAAAAAGAAAAGATTTAGGTTTGAACCTGTAAAAACAACTGATATACCAGTTTTTGTCCACCTCCTTGCAGGGTGGTAATGGTAATTTATTTTAATCCCGTTGGAATTCTTTCGGGCGTTCTTTCTTGTATATAATATGCTTTGCTATACTTAACATATTTATACAACTGTTTTTATCTCTTGTTAAATACTTGTTTGAATGAAACTTTGGAACTTTTTTGTCTTCTGGACTACCAAAATTATACTCATTACAAGTATTGCACTTTAACAAACGAAACTGTGATTTTTTGTTAATACATACACTTTCAACATTATTCCAACAATTACAACACTTTTTACTTGTGTTGTATTCATCAATAAGTAATGTTGTAAATTTCTTTTGTATCAATCGTTTTAAGCCAATCCCCATTGTTGAACCTAAACCTTTTATTGTGTTTTTATTACTCCAATCACCTATACAAATAACAATATCATCTGGACTTCCAAAAGATTTTTCAATATTATTCATTAATTTATCTTCACTTCTTTGTTGATATGTTTTCTTTCTCCAATTCATTTTTCTATATAATTGTTGATGATAAAATGATTTTGTAAGTTGGTTGGTTTGATGTTTTACTCTTATATAGTCTTTAAATTTAGCGTAGTTGCTTGTTTTACCAGTATAATTACTTAATTCAGTTTCCAATTTAATAATATTCGTTTGGTTTAATAAATCACTACTAATAATATTTCTTTTTTTGTTGCTACCCATAATTCGTTTATTTCTTTTGGCTAAACTTTCTGTGTCTCTTTGCATACATGAATATTTTAATTCATTACCTTCATCATCCATCATATAAAGTAGATATTTTTTCCCAGGATCACTACAAACTAATTTTTTATTCTTTAATGTTTCATTTTGATATTCATTTAAGTCATCAATATAAGGAATAGGTGATTTTTCTGATTGAATAACTTTTGACCCATATACTTTATCTTCTAATAAATGATGCTTAAATAATAAAGAACAACCAACGCCATCTGTTTGTAATGTAAAATTAAAAATATATTGTGGTTCTTTTTTTTTATTCTTTTTTTTTGATATGTTAGAAAATCCAAATATTTTTTTATCTATTCTAAAATAGCTACTCCAAATATCCATTTGATTTTCACTAATTTTTTTATTATTTTTTCCTTTTTCACCTTGTTCTGAAAATAAATTAGATAATGTAGCTGTATCAATAGTAATATATTTTGGAATATTACTACTTCGTAAAGATAATGGTTGAAATAATTTATNAATNGATTTATTAAGTTCTTTAATTTCTTGATTGATTACTTCTTTATTTTCTTGTGTTAATTCGTTTTGCTTTTCTTGTATTTTTATTTTTATAATTTCATTTAATTTTTCAAATTCAGCATTCATATATAAACATGGTTGTAAAAACTTATAAGGATTTTCTTCACAATCATATGGAATAGATTTTTTAATTTCAGGAATAATAAATGGTTGATATTCTAAATACCATGTTTTCATAAATTCAGGAAATTCTAAAGGTTTTTCATCTTTTATTTCACTATTTTTATTCATTTTCTTTACAATCTTTTTTTCTTTTAGTAATTTTTTATCTTTATTGGTTTCATCTAAAATAAATGTTTTAAATTTCCATAATTGTTTTTTCTTTTCNGTNTTATATTCTTTTTCATTTGTAATAATACTTTTATAATTATCATCATAATATTTACCACCTANAACATTTATAAAACGAAATAATCTTTTCAAGAAATGTTCTTTTAANTTAGTAGTAATACACGTTTTGATTGTTTTTTTAATGTAAGGAGTTATGTAAGATAATCCAACTAAATTATGCTTTTTATGATTATATATAGGTTTAAATTCTGTTTCATAAAATTGTGTTAGTTCATTAGCTAATTCTGTATGTTGTGCTTTTCTACCTCTGTTATCTCTTGTACCTAATACCATAATAGAATAACTAATGAAATCTTCATCAAATTTTGGAATTGCTAAATTTTGATGAAATTTGTATAGAGCATAAAGACGAATAAATTGATAAACATCAATCACAATATCATTACATAAAGCAACTAAATCATTTATTTTATTATATATATTTTCATCTTTAATAATTTTTTTAAGTGGAATTTTAACAGTTTGATAAGAGTTATATTTGTTTATAAAATCGGGTTCATCTGGTGGTTCTTTTTTCTTTTTTATCATTCTATATTATTAATAAAGATATTTCTTTATATACTTTAAACGCATAATTTATATAAATTAAAATATTTTTAATATATATTTTTAATTATTTTCAAGTTCAATATTTTGTTTTAACTTTGCCTTTTTATTTAAATACGCTCTTCTTGCATATTCTTTTTTTTTCTCTATTGGTATTGTTGCAACATAATTAGTTTTTTCACGATATTCTTTATTTTTTTGTATAATTTCATCTTTATGATTTTCATAAAATATTTTATTTCTTTTTGGTGATGTATATGTTTTAAGTTTTTCCTTAAGTTCTATAATTTCATTTTCAAGTAATTTAATTTTATTATGTAAGTCTATATCGTTCATTTAATAATAAACAATATAAATTATTTTTTATATATATTTTTATATATTTTTTATAATATTATATAATATGTCTCCATAAAAAAGCATAGATTATAAAAAAATTATTATTAATTATTATCTTGTTGAAAATAAAACACAAGATGAAGTATGTAAAATTTTTAAATGTTCTCGCAGAAGTTTAATGAGATGGGTTGAAAAATATGAAAAATATGGTATTATCTCTGGATATAAAAGAAACGCAATAGCATATAAAGTTTATCAAAAACATATTTCATTTATATTAGAAGAAATAAATAATAATAAAACAATAACAATAGAAGATTTACTTTATTTATTACAAAATAAATTTCCAGATTTACAAATAAGTAAAACACATTTACATAGATTAATTCATGATAATAATATTACTTTAAAATTAACAAGAATAAGACATGAACCTGTAAAAAGATTTGGAAAAGATATAGATATAAATAATAAATTAAAAGAATTTTATAAAGAAATAAAAAAATATAAGATAGAAGATATTATTTGTATTGATGAGACAAGCATAAAATCTTTACAAAAACGAAATCATTGTTATAGTGAAAAAGGAAAAAGATGTGTAATAAAAACACATTCACAAGAAGTATTTAAAAAATATACTGGTGTATTTGCAATATCTTATTATGGAATAGTAGGTTGGGATTTATATGAAAAAAGTGGAATAAATGCAGATAGAATGGTTGAATTTGTAAAAAAAAATATAACTGATAAATATAAAAATAAATTAATTATTATTGATAATGCAAGTAGTCATAGAAACCAAAAAGTAAAAGAGATTATAAGTAAAGATAATACTTTGCTGTATACAATTCCTTATCAGCATTTCACAAATTCAATCGAAAATTATTTTAGTATGTTTAAATCAAGATTACAAAAACTAAATGGATTATCATATAATGAATTAAAAAATAATATAAAAAAAGTAATAAAAGAAATCCCTAAAGAAAAATATAATAATATTATGAAAGGTGCATATGAAAGAGAAGATAAATATATATCAAAGAAAAATACAACAAAGATAAAGAAAAACTATTTATAAATTTTTTTCGCATTTAAAATGGGCGTTTTAAATGGGAAAAGGTGTAAAAGTTTAATAAGGCCTATTACTTAAATTAATTCAATATAACTAAGATTTAAATGGCTTGATTTTCAGAATTTTTCTTCTTTGTCTTCTTAGGCTTATTTTTTTTTGAAGATTCATGAAAGTTATTTTTAGTAACAACTTCTTCATTGTTAATAATTTCTTCATTATATATAGTATTCTTAGAAGATTCTTCAACTTCATCATTATTGGAAATAACATTTTCCTCAATAATAACTTCAGTATTATCATTGGAATTAACATTTTCCTCAATAATAACTTCATCATCATTGGAAATAATAAATTCAGTATTATCATTGGAAATAACATTATTTTCCTCAATAATAACTTTATCTTTAATAGAAGATTTCTTCTTAGCAGCTTTCTTGGCTTCGGCCTTAGTAGCCTTTTCATTTTCCTTTACATATGCCTTGTAATCCTTGATAAGAACCTTCCAGTTCTCATTAGAGCAAAGATTTTCGTAGAATAAAATTTGTTCCTCCACAGGAGCGAAGGCTGCCATCTTTGTCATAATACGATGAATAACATCGGAATCTTCTCCATTCAAAGCATTGAATAGAAAAGAAAGCTGCTTCACATACGTGGCAGACAAAGTTGGCTTCTTCTCCTTAGGAATATCATTAGTAGCATTAGTGTTTTCAGTATTGCTCATATTTATTTCTTTTAAATGTTTTTTAATTTTAATTTGTATATATATATATATATATTTAAAACATTGAAAATTTTTTTTCATTTTTTTTTTCATTATTTTTATTTATATAAAAAGTTAGAATCATTAAACATATTTAATAATATTTTCATTCTAAATAACCAAATGTTTTATCATAAAAAATATTTAATACTTTTTATAAAATATATAAAAAGTATATAAAAAAGTATATATTGCATGGTTAGGGTTCGACCATCTTTAAAACTTCTTTCAGAACACTTTAATATATCATAAGTTTTTGTATAATTAGTATCATTTTCTAAATAATATTTAACCGTAGTAATTTTATAATCTTTAAGGGTGTAAATGTGCAAAGGTGTAAAATGTTATTATTTATTTTTTAATATTTAAAAAAAAAAATGATAAAAATAAATTTAAATAAATAGTGTTTAATAATATTTAAGTATAATATGAATCATAAACTAAATATATTTATTTTATTAATATTAAATTCTATATATAAATGTGTTAATTCACAATATTTAAGAGGATATAATAATTTTTGTACAATGGATAATTATATAAAAGACAATTATATCAATACACAATTATATTTTATGTTAAATATTTTTGGATTTAGTATATTTTTTTTTATGTTATTGTTTTATATTACTATTATTTTTAATAATCCCCAAAAATATGACTTACCAATATAATATTATTTATTTTTTTTATACTTGATATAATATATTTAATATAATATGTTTTATATATATTCAATTTTTATTTGATGATAATAATGATTTAATGTTTCATAAACTTTATGTTTAAATTGTTTATAATCTTTATTATTTTTAAATTCTACCTTTTTAGGATAAAATTGTTTATAATTCTTTTCTTCTTGTACATAACACAAATCAACTTTTATTTGTGTAACATACATATTTACTTTTTGTGTATCTAATATTTTATAAAGCAAACTATTTAAACCATTGTCTTTCCAATAATTTACTTCCAATAATAATTTTTCAAATTTTAAATTCTCTGATGCATTATTATTTTCTAATTTTTTAAGTTTCTCTTTTATTCCTAGTTTTTTTCCACTTTCATCTTCTTCCAAGTCAATAACAGCACCTTTTTTTGGATATCCTAATTTATTATATTTAGTTTCAGCCATTCGGATAAGTAAACTATCATCTTCACCTCCCCATCCACGCATATTATTTGGATATCCATTAATTTTTTCAAATATTTTTTTATTTATCGATAAAACACCTCCTGTAAATGGTTTTCTTCCACTATTTGTATTATATCTTGTTCCACTTGCAGCTAATGTAACAATATTATCAAATTTTTTAGTATAATAAGGTAATAAATCATAATTGGGTATCATATCAATATCACTAAAAATAAAATGATCATATTTATCTTCTTTACATGATATTTCAAACCCAATATTTTTTAGTTTTCCAATATTAAATAGTCCATCTTGACTTTGCTCAATTATATATATATGAACATTAAATAAACATGATAATAAACTACTCATTATTTTTATAAATAAATCTTTTTGTCTTTTACGGCTACCATTACTACTATCACGATAACATACAATAATAGCCACTTTTTTTTTTATTTTTTTTAAAACGAGTTGTTTATCAATTTGTACTTTATTATTATAAATCTTTGTCATCATTCCTTCCAAATAACTTAATAATCCATCACGATTTAAATATTTTTCATAAAAATTATATCCATTATTTGCTATTTTTTTACATTTACTATCATTTTTTTGACACCATTTAACTATTTCTACTAAATCAGATAAATCACTTTTTACAGGAATATAATGAATATATGGCTCTAATAAATGACTAAACCATAATTTATAATCAGAATCAACTATTAAAACTACAGAATGCATTCTAAATTCACTTGCTAATCTAAAAGCTTCAACATAACCAGCAATATGTAATATATATTTATAACCACTTTGTTGTATACGTGTCAATGGCTCAATTACATCAAATGTAAACTGCTTTTTATCTATAATTTTAATTTCTTCTCCTTTATATTTCTTCATACGTTCTTTCCAACCTGTAATACCTACATCTAATAACTTAGGATATTCTTTTCCTAATAATGCAGCTTTTAATCGTTGATTTGTATCTATATCAGAACCACATTGAGTTGCACTGCCGCGAAATACAGCAATATTTTTTTTTTTAGACCAGTCACGTATCATATTTTTAAAATCTTCTTCATTATATGTATCAGTACATCCTATACTAGAAAAATATTTTTGAGTATGCATTACCCATTCATCACTTGTTGGAATTAATATATCAGCAAAATCTTTAGTAGCTGATTGACTAAAAATAGGACAAAAATTAGAAAACATATATTCTTTTTCAATTTTCACTTTATCTGAATCAAATAAATGATTATAAGGCTCGGTTAAATTATTTTTTAATATTGGAAAATCACGGTAATTAATAAAAAATTGAACATTTGGTATATTACGTTCTTTACATAATGTTTCAATCATTGATTTAAAAATATCAATATTAAGATCACCTTCATATACTGGATATAAATTACGAAATACACATCCATTGCCAGTCCAATGTTCTCTTTTAAAATCAATTTTTCTTCCACTACTATGTCCAAATTGTTCAGGATATTTATTCATAAATTCAATTATATTTTTTTGTAAAATTGGTTTTATTTTAGAATAATCTTCTTTTTCTAATAAATTTTTTTCTTCGAGAGAAAAATAAATTTTATCATACCAATTATTAATATAATTGTGATTACTAAATGGTAAAAATAAAACTAATTTTCCGTCATGTATAATAATAAATATACCTTTTTTAAATTTATAAAACATATATGTAAAAGTATGAATAATTGATGTAATATCAATTTTATTATATAATTTTGAGAGTGTACCAAGTATATTTTTATTATTTTCATTTTTTATAGAAGATGTATTATGATTTTTTTTTTTATTATTCATTTCTTCACTTAAATAATACATGGATGATAAAATACCATATTTATCAATATCTGTATAATCACCCGCAGTAAAAAATTTTTGGTCAAATGTTTGAAATTTAGGATTCGTCTGATATTCTTTTCCCCATTTACGAACATTTTTCATGCAAATTTCTTTATTTTCATAATTATTTTTTTTTAATTTGCGAAATTTATTTAAATTAAATAAAGAATCATTTTGTTCCATTATACTTATTATAAATAGATAAAATAATTTAATAAATAATATAAAATTGTATATATAGTATTATTTATATTATTATATAATACTATATATTAATATAAAATATGATTTCTGATAATGAACTACAATATATATGCGATAATCATTTAGTAGAAAAAGATTATAAAATTATATCACCATGTCGGGCAAAATGTGCAGAATGTAAAGAAAAGAAGGTGCATGGTTATGAAAACCCAGACCATGTATGTAATCCTTTTGGATATTTATTTTTGTTTCCGAATTTATGTGATAAATGTTCAGAAAAATTAAAAGTATGTAAATGGTGTATTTTAGATGATTCATAAATAATTTTGTAATAATTTAATAGTATCTTGATATTTTGTGACATTATGTCCAATTACACGTGCATCATTATATATTTCAAAATCATTACCACCTTTTTCTGTTTTATCACCAAAAAAATGAATTTCATCATAATGTTCTTGAACAAATTGTAAACAATATGTTTTATCCCATCCTTCAGGAAATACATCTACACTTATTTGTCCTCCTATGGAATATTTAATTTTAGGTAATTGTTGTAAATCATTTTCATAAATATAATTTGCCCAATGATGTTGAATTTTTTTTATCATTTCTTCACGAATATGATGAATTTTATCATATTTTTCAAAATTTTCTCTCTCATCTTGACTGCAAGCACGACCAATTGGTGAAATATTAATCATTCCATTTCTATATTCAATAAATGTTCCACGTTTTACAGGACATTCTATATTAGATAATATATTCAATGTAATATTAATAAGTTTTTGAAAATGTATTTCACCTAATTTTTTTACAAAGCTTTCTTCATGAATACATTGATTATCTTTGTAACATAATAAACCATTTTCTGAAAATCTCCAATAAAATAAATCAAAATTTTCTTCACCTAATTGTTCTAATTGTTTTTCTAAATTAGAACCACCAACAAATCCTAAATGTATATTTTTATTTTGTTTTATTTCTTTCAATATTTCTACCATTTCAGTATGAATTTTTTTTCTTGGTACAGTAAGAGTTCCATCTACATCAAATAATAGCAATTTCATTATATTATGATTAAATATAATAAAGTTATAAAAATTTACGCACATATATGCACATATGTAAATCTATTTTATAGAATTCTATTTTTATATATAAATATGATTAATGGATAAAAAAAATTTATAAAAAATATTTTAGAAAAAATATATGTTATTATATAGAACATGGAAGTTATTCAATTACTTGAAAAAGGGTTTATTGAAATTTCCAATTTAATTCGTGAACAAAATTCCTTATCATTAAGTAGTTATACATCATCTAATAATAATTCAGGAGATGATGTTAAAAAATTAGATATATATGCAAACGATATTCTTAAAAAAATATTAATGGAATGTTCTTATGTAAGAACTATTGGTTCTGAAGAAGAAGATTTTTTATGTGAAACAACTTTTACTGATGCACCATATATGGTATGTTATGACCCATTAGATGGTTCATCAAATATTGATGTTAATATTACTACAGGAACAATTTTTGGAATTTATAAATATAATAAAGATGGAACAATAACAAGTGGTCGTAATATGATTGCTTCAGGATATTGTTTATATGGTGGTGCTACACAATATGTGTTAGCATTTGAAAATAAAGTACGATTTTTTCAATATTCATTTAAACAAGAAAAGTTTTTATGTATTAAAGATAATATGATGATAAAACCTAATGGAAATATTTATTCAATAAATGAATCAAATAAAAAAAAATGGACTGATAAACGTTTTGAAACATTTATTGATAATTGTATTAATCAAAAATATAGCGCAAGATGGGTAGGAAGTTTAGTTGCTGACGGGCATAGAACAATAATAAAGGGTGGTTTTTTTGCTTATCCTGCTAATACAAAAGATACTTCTGGAAAAATTAGGTTATTATATGAAGCTTATCCTTTTGCATATATTTTTGAATTAGGAGGTGGTATTTCATCAAATGGTGATACAAATATATTAGATATTCCTTTTCCGGAAAAAATTCATCAAAAAACACCAATTATATTATCAGGAACTTATGAAATGGATTTATTTTATAATTTATTGTAAAAATATCAAGATTAATACATTTTAGAATAATTTTATTTTTATTTATAAATTATTGGATTATAAATAATTATAATGATGATGTATTGTTGTATTGTATAAAATATTAGTTTATTTTTAATTTGTAAAAAAATGACACAAAAAATTTTATATTTAAAAATAATATAATTATTAATATTATTTTTAATAATAAGCTTACAATAACAACAAGGATATTAAAATTAAATAATTATATATTATTTATTATTTAAAGATTAAAATAAAATGGATCCAATAACTAAAGAAGATTGGTATGAAGTAGCAATAATATTTAGTGAACTTATTGAAGATGACAAAAAAACAAACTGAAATAAATTATCATTAAATATACATAATTATATTTATAGTAATTACTTGTTTTCGGTTAATCATGTAAATAATTATCTATATATAATAAAATTTTATAAAAACACTATAATCAATATTGATACATTTTATATTGATTTTATTTTTATGCATAAATTATTAGATTATAAATAATTATAATAATGATATATTGATGATTTTTATAAAATATCAATTTATTTTTGATTTGTAAAAAAAATGAAATAAAAATATTATAATGATTAAAAATAAATTAAATAATTTATTATTAAGATGTCAGAAATTTTTAATAATTTTAATGGTGAATTAATATCTGGTTCAATTACTTTTAATGAGGAAAATAATAAAATTTTATGTAAGTCAATTATTTTTGATGAACCAAATAATAAAATTTTATTTTGCTCAAAAATAGTAACACCAGAAGAATTAAATCTAAATATACCTAATAGTAAAGATTATTTACTATTAGCAAAAATTCTTGATGATAATTATGTTGAAGGAGAAGAAGTTCTACCAATAGACATAAATAGAAGTAAAGAAGATACTTTGTTATTGTTGAAACAAAGAAAATATGTTATTGAATTATTTGGTTTGAAATCAGAATAAAAACATGATAAACCTAAATAAATATTTATTATTTATGTATAATTTTTATATATACTAATTTACTCCTTTTATTACTTTATTATATTAAATAATAAAATAACGTAATAACATTAATAAATTTAAATTTTTTTATTATTTTATAATATTATTCAAGAATAGTTGTTTCAAAAATTTTAGAAGTAACTAAATAAGGATCACAATTAGAAGAAGGTCGACGATCTTCAAAATATCCTTTCTTATTTGCAACTGTAGCATTTCCCCTACGTATAGAAGCACCTCTATTAGCAATACTGTCAGTAAATATATTATAACTAGATGTTTCATGTTTTCCAGACATACGTCGTTCATTTCCTTCACCATATACTTTCATATGTTCATCATGTTTTTTTGATAATTTTTCAATTGCCATATCTATATAATATAAGCCATTATGTTCTTTAGTTCCTTGACGCATCGAAAGTGTGCTATAATTAGTGTGACATCCTGAACCATTCCATTCGCCATGTATAGGCTTTGGATCAAAATTAATAACCATACCATGTTTTTCAGCAATTTTAATTAATAAATATCGAGCTACCCATAAATGGTCTCCTGCATGTATCCCTTCACATGGTCCAATTTGAAATTCCCATTGGCCAGGTGCAACTTCAGCATTAATACCTGAAATAGTTAATCCAGATAATATACATGCTTGTAAATGTTCTTCTACAATTTGTCTACCAAAAGCATTTTCTGCACCGATACTGCAATAATATTGTCCTTGGCATGTATTTTTATTTTTTTCATCAGGAAATCCGACTGGATTATTTGTTTTAGGGTCAATAATAAAGTATTCTTGTTCTAAACCATACCATGGTTTTTCATCTAATTTAGATTGAAATATTTTCATAGCATTTAAACGATTATTCGTTTTAGTTGGTTTATTATCAGTAGTATATGTTTCACACAAAACAATTAAACTATTTTTACGTATTGAATCTGGAAATAATGCTACAGGTTTTAATAAAATTTCAGAATCTTCTGTACTTGCAAGATTTGTTGAACTTCCATCAAAATTCCAAATAGGAATATGTTTTAATGATATATTTTGAATATTATTTATTAACATTACTTTTGTTTTACTACGTAATTCTAAATTACCACCTAACCAAATATATTCTAAACAAATTGAAGGCATAATATATCTATATATATACTTATAAATAATTAATTATAAATAAAACGAATAAAATATATTATATATATTATATATGACTAAAAAAAATTTAAACATTAAATATTATAATAGTAATAATTTATTAATTCAAACACCTATTGGTAAAGAATATGGTGGTATATCTGCATGGCAAGGAATTCGTTCTTTAGGTGCTGATGTATATTTAATTTGTGGAACAACAAATCCTACTCCTAATACAGGAAATGGATTAATTTACATTGGAGAAATAAATTGCCAAAATGGTAATACATATATATTAAATGTTCCTAATTCATTAGGCACATCTATATATGGTCCTGATTATAATTTAAGTGATGGTATTTATACATTTGTTGGTTCATTTTTGGATTATAATCAAAATGTTAATGGCTTTATTTATCAAGGAAAATTAGAAAATATAACAAATCCATTAAATTTTATATATCCTTCAATAAATTTATATTTTGATACAACATTTTTTCATAGTTTTTCAAATGAATTATTTGTAGGAAATAGTGGAAATAAATTTAAAAATCTTGAAACAACTTCTTATATATATGATATAAATGATTTTGATAAAATTAAAACACAAATAAAATATCCAAATTCATTAACAACAACTACATATGGAATATGGTATAATGGTGATAATATTTATACAATAGTTGGTGGATATTCTATGGAAAATAAAAGTATTGAACAAATATATACTAATAATGGACCTATACCAATAGGAAATGCGTTTATTGCTGATTATAATTCAGGATTAAATGTATTTTATAACTGGACAAGTATTAATTTTGGTGATAATATCGTATCACATTTTGAGGGAATATCTAAAAATAATGACGGTACTTATTCTATTAATGCTGATGTTTTAGACTTAAAGGAATCAACATTACCAATTGGATATTTTTTAACAATTAGTCGTGATTTAAATAATAATTTTTCATATAATTTATCAAATGCTGTTAAAATAAATTATAATGAAGAAGGTATATCTAGTTCTAATTCTGTAGCTGATAATAAAGTTGTTGGATTATATATAGGAAATGATAATACAAAAGTATCTTATCAAGCAGAAATTATTAATGATATATATATAACTAAATCAAATACAACTATGACAACTGTCAAAAAAGATGAAATTATTAGATTTGATAGCACATTTTTGGAAAATAGTAATATAATTTATGATAAAGGTATTTTTACATTTATAGAAAAAGGTACTTATTTTGTTAGTTTCAATATTTATATTGAAAATACAAAATTACCATCTATTAATCTAAGTGTAGAATATAGTGTTGATGGTAAAAAACAAAATTTTATTGTAGCTCAAAAAGGAATTGACGATATTGGTACAGGAACAGCACACAGTTTAGTTATACCATGTTCATTTACAAATAATTTTAATATCAATGATACAATACAAATACGAAATGTATCAGATGGTTCTATTAATTTTATTTCTAATTATGTAGATAATGCCATAAATGGTATTATTTCAATTTATAAAATAAACTCTTAAATATATAATTATAATGTTCAAATATGTAATTATGCTTTTATAAATTACTATAACATAAAAATTTAGAATTATCATAATTAACATCAATTATTCTGGATATATTAAAGGCTTTATAAAAACAATTTCCGTTTGTATGATGACCACAATTAAACCTAATTTGTTTATCCCATTTTGGAAAAGCTCTATCTAAATATTGTTTATATTTATATGGTACATAAACATCTGTTACATTACTGTATTTTTTTTTTATTAGAGGAAAAATTTCATCTTTTCTAATTGTTTCATTTGGCCATAAATTATTTTTTATTTTATAAAAATTATTATTAAATTCTTCAAATATCATTATGTCAATGAATAATTTACTATTTCTTTTTTTAAATTTATATCCATAATCCCAAGGATGTGTTGTTTTTTTTAAATAATATATTGGATTCTTGTAATTTTTAATTATATATTCATCATTTTCTAAAATACCAATATCTATATCATCATCAAATGGCATAAGACCACCATTACGAACAGTTCCGATTAAAGCTCCTCCTGTTACAAAATAAGGAATATTATTTATTGTAGCAAATTTTACAAATTCAATAAGTAATTCTTTTGTTAAACTTAATTGATTTTTGTTTAATATTAAATGTGGATAATTACATAATTTATGATTTTTATTATTATTTATATTCTGATTATTACACCTTTGCACATTTAAAACGCCGACTTAAATAAGCATTATAAAGTTTAAAAGTGTATGTACCTCTATAGAATAAATTCTATCCAAGGCGGGATGTCATTGACGGCTTTTTACAGCGGTTGAACATCTTTGGTAATTTTGTAATCTTTGACCTGTTTTTATATAATGATCAAAAATTTTTTTCATATTA
>JGI10211J14876_10000219_pt1 | contig 23844 bp, 28 predicted proteins | sample Etolagsediment_FD_14876 | JGI IMG/M metagenome (IMG submission 14876)
CTTCTGGGTATTTTAAATTTAATCATATGTGGAAAAGGATGAAGGCATATTGGGGGGCGATGAAGGAAGAAGGATCTAACAGTAAGTATGCTGTACATCAAGTACCATATACAATGTTACCAAAAGGGTTTTTGGATGAGGAGAATATAAAAGAGGCTGTTCGTACTATGTCTAGTTTTGAATTTATGATGGAGTACGGAGCTTCTATGATTAGTGATAGTGATGGATTTTTTAAAGCTTCGTTGCTTGAAAATTGTACTAATGGTAGTAATTTTGGTATACGTTTAAACGGTGAGAAGGGCAAAGAGTATGTATTAGGGGTTGATCCAAGTCAGGGTGGGTCAGCTTCTTGTGGCTTAGTTATTATAGAAATTGGTAATTTGAATAGAATAGTGTTTGTTAGAGGTATTAAGAAAAAGACTACACAGGAAATGACTGTATATATACAAGAGCTAACAGATAAATTTAATGTTAAGGGTATTTTTATGGATTCTCAAGGCGGTGGTAAGCCTATACGAGATCTATTACAAGAGGGGTATAATGGACATATTCCTATTTTAGATATAGATGATGAAAATTCAAGGGGAAAGGACGGTAAACGTATATTACAATTGGTAAATCCGTCACCTTCGTGGATTTCCGATGCTAATTTTGATACATTGGCTTTAATAGAAAATGAACACCTTAGATTTCCTGAAGTATTAAATCAAGGGTCTAATGTGGAGGAAAAGTTATATGAAGAGATCAGGCTTTTGAAATCTCAAATGTTGAATATTGTAGTCACAGAGACATCTAGGGGTGTAAGACATTTTGATACTCCTAAGAAAGGTCAAAATAAGGACTTATATTCGGCTTTAATACTGGCTGCCTGGGGTGTTAGGGAATTTAGTAGGCAGGTAAAGGAAGAAATAGTTGTTTTATCAGACAACGGTCTTGTCAGGTCACATAGTCCGGGGTCTATGTTTGTACAGCCTTCTAGCTTTATTAATAGTACTTCATCCTCAGTTGGATCCTTTGTTAGTAATAAAGCTTTGTTACATAAAAAATAATTTGTAAAGGAGTGTTTTATTATGAATGGTTCTATAATTAGTTGGGAATTTTGGGATTTATGGCTTCAGAAATTTTTTGTTCAGTTAATTTCAGTTAAAGTGCTATCTATATCTGTTAGTGTTGTGTTATGTATTTATGGACTTATCAGTGGTGCTCACCTTGCAACCATTTTTGGGATTATTTTTGGTGTAAAGGGTGCATTTCAGGTTGCTCATATTGTTAAAAATGGCAGACTTCCTGTAGTAAATACAATGATTGATAAGGTGTAGTGATTGATTATTTTATAAGGAGAATATATAAATGAATCCAGTAGATTTAGGAAAAATAACAGATGAATTAAAAACTAAGTATCCGGACGTTGGTATACGTAAAATAGATGTAGATTCAGATAGTGGAAAAGCTTCCTTTTATTTAAAACCAACTAATAAGGTTTTAGCATCTTTACCAAATGATAAAGCGATAAGATCAAGACCATTTGAATCAGCTGCTACTTTAAGAAGAGATGTAGTGGATAGATCTGTTTTAGACCTTATCAAAAAATCAGTGTATGATGATGATCCAAGAAATGTTTTTAAGCGGGCTATGAGATATTATTTTGAGAATGATGTGTATGGATCACATATAGATATTTTGACAAACCTCGCCTCAAAGGGATTTGAAAATGACATTGATGATGATAAAATAAAAGCATACTACGATACTTGGTGTTTTGATGTTAATTTTAAACAGATATTGGAATGGATATTTTTTGATTTTTTTAGAATTGGTATGGTTAGGACTTATAAAATTATTAGTAAATATGAACCAGGCATTAGTTATTTGTCTCCAATACCTGGTCAAAAAGTAGAGCGTGGTATTCTTAAAAGTGTTATAGATAGACAGGCAAAGATACAGAAAACGAGGGAAGATAATGCATCTAAAGGGTTGGATAAAAAAAGAGCTTTGGCGGCTAAAAAGAAAGTGTGGTCCAAGGGGTATTTACCCGTTGCGTATACTGTTTTGAATCCGCTTTTGATAACTATAGAGGGTAGTTTACTTTTTGATAACACTATTGTTACATTAGAACCATCTGATGAGTTGAAAAAGATGGTTGATAAACCACAGTCCGAACTTACAGATGAAGAAAAAATGGTTGTTAAAAGTTTGCCATCAGAATTTAAATCACAAATAACTGCTGGTAATATTAAACTGGACCCACAATATGTAGGAGTTGTAGATTATCGTAAAATGCCATATGAGCGATATGCAAAGCCTAGAGGGTCTAAAGCTTTTGATTCTTTGGAATATAAAAACTCATTAAGAGAGGCAGATCTTAGTACTTTAGATGGTATTACAAATTCCATATTAAAAATAACAGTAGGTAATGACGAATACCCAGTAACTGATCAAACTCAGTTAGAATCTGTTGCAAAAATATTTGATACACCATCTAAGAGTTTTGATGTGGTTTGGAATCACACACTATCTGTTGAAAAGATAATATCACCAGAGATTGGTGATATATTAGGACAAGATAAGTATCAACAAGTAAATGAAGATATAACTGGGGCGTTAGCTTTTTCTAGAGCTTTTATAGATGGTGTAACTGATGTAAGTGTTCCTGAGTCTGGTTTATTAGTTAGGACTTTAATAGAGGAAATTAACTATGCTAGGCGTCAAGTAACAAGATGGATATATAATGAGTATCAACAAATAGCTTCAGCTGTTGGGTTTGACAGGTTTCCTAAAGTGAGGTGGGATAATACAATTTTAAGGGATATAATATTGTATATGAGTACTATTGCACAACTTGTAGATAGACGTATGTTGTCCTATAGGACCGCTTTAGAGCAACTTGGGTTTGACTATAACAATGAATTTAATAATATGGGGAATGAACTGCCTTCAGTGTTAGATGGTACACTTGGTATAACTGGTAGTCCATTTCAACAATCTAAACAACCAGTTCAGACTAGTCGTACTCCAGGCAAACCTGCTAAAAAGAAACAAACTAATACTGATGTACAGGACAAAACTAAGGTGAAAAAGAAATCGCCTAGCCAACAGCCTGGCGTTAAGCCACAATCCGCCAATACGAGTCTGGCAGAGGCTGTGCGTGGTATGGATAAGGCTAGTTTTGAGTTGTTTTTGAAAGAGTTGGAGTTATTAAGACAGTAATTTAATACAATGTAATTATCTAACCTCTATTATATAGAGAGGATAATTTTTATAGGGAGGGTTGTGTAGTGAAAGACAACAAATTTACACTTGAAGCTGATATAAAAATAGTGGAGGAGACAGATGCTTTAAGAAAGGCAGCTGCCTCTATTGTGGAATTTCCAAAGAATAAGACCACTGATTTGATGTTTTTCAGTGGTATTTTTGTTAGTAGTGGTGAAAATTTAAATCATGCCTTTTTTATGCCTTCTGAATTAATAAAAGCTGTGCCTAGTATAAATAATAAGGCAATTGATATAGAGCATAAGGAAGACCAGATAGTGGGTCACATTTTTAGTAATGCTCTAATAAATAGAAAAGGCGCTACGTTGAGTATAGAAGACTTGGGGTCTTTAGATGAGACTGAATTGAATAAAATGGACATTGATGTTGTTATAGCTGGAATTATTTACAAAAGTAGGTTCCCAGAATTAGCTAAAGAAATATCTGATAGTAAATGGAAGTTATCAATGGAGACCTATTTTCAGGACTATGATGTTAAAATAGACAATATTATAATGTCTAGAAAAGAAGCTGAGGCGTTGGGATTTGTAAATTCGTGGATGGGAAAATTAGCTAAAGTAATAAAAAATGGTAAAGAACTGTCTTCTGGTAGTGTTAGTAGAGTATTAAGATCTTTATTATTTTCTGGGTGTGGTGTTGTTAAAAACCCAGCAAATCCTAGGTCGGTAGTTTTAGAAACTGCTAAAAAACAGCTTGATGGTGATACTGATATAGTTATTAATATGGATGATATACATAATAATAAAGATAGTAACATGTCTGACAATAAGGATATGAATAAAGTAGACGGCGAAGGCGTTAAAGTTGTCACGGATAAGGACAAGGAAGATGCAGATGTAGATACTCTTAGACAGACGAGCGTAGGTATATGTGTGAATTTTAGGAGAAGGGTTATAGATGCTACTTATGAGGGACCTGATGTGAAAGTTCTCCATGAAAATTGGTGTACTTTATATGATAGAGAATGCACTTCTTTTTCAAGGGACGTCACTGATCCAAATTGTTTAAGAAGAGTGGCTGAAAGGGAGTCAGAAAGTTATGCTAAAGCAAAGATGGACGAGTTTGTAAGTAAAGATAAAAGAAAATCTTTGTTATCTGAATTAGAATTAGTTTTATTAAATACAAATAAATAAGGGAGGTAACCGCTTATGCCACAATCATTAAAAACAACAGGGTTTACACCAAAAGTTGTTAGAATTAATGGTGATGATAATAAAACCGTTGTCTATAGAAATTTAGGTAATGGTAGAAGAGTTCCTTTTTTAATTGGGACTAGTGTGACTGTAGCATCAGGTAATACCACTGCGAGTATACTCAGCGGTATGGATATACATGGTTATAAGATTTCTAGCGCTGTTGTACAGGTAACACCAACTAATAATGTGGCCTCTGGTAGATATTATGTAGAGAAAGATACTACTACGCCATCTTTAGTGCTACATCAAGCCAATAACGATGTGACAGCCACTTATGATGTTTATGTATTTTTGGGAGATGCAGCATCTAGCACTTTATATAGTAGTTCGTCTTCTAATCAAATTTTTAATAATTAATATTTATTTTTATTTGTATGGTAAAGGATATGGTTATGATTTATGATTATAAAAGAGATTGGTTATATAATTTATATTTGTACGAAAAATTATTGAGGAGGTTTTAACTTCATGGGTGATCAACTTAGTAATGATGTCAAAAAGATTGTGGATGATATCTTCAAAGACAAAGAAGAATCCGAAATGATCAAGGCGACTGAAACAGCTTTACAAAGATCAACTGATACTATTAACGAGTTAAATGAGTCTTTAGAGGCAAAAGACCAAGAACTTATAGATAGACAATCAGAGATCACAAGTTTTAATGAAAAAATACAAACTCTTGAAGCTAGTATTACCACATTACAGAATGAGAAGTCAACACTTGAGCAAGAGAAGTCTGACCTTGAGACTGAGAAATCTGACATACTTCAGCGGGCTGAAGATGCAGAATCTAAAATTCAAGAGATGGAAAAAGATAAATTAACAGAGGTTAGGCTTGATGAATTAAAACAAGCCGGAGTAGCTGCTGTTAAAATAGAAGATCAGGCTTCTAAAGTTAGAGATATGCTCGATGATGACTTTTTATCCTATAAAGAAGAACTTATTGCTATACGTGCTGCTATTGTTGCTGAATTAGAGGCGTCTAATAATAATAGTAATGATAATAATAGTAATGATAATAATAGTGACACGTCCACCGATAATTCTGTAGGTAGTGATAATAACAATACTGATGATAATGATATAGATGTTGCTGCTATTAACACTGATAATGCTATGCGTAGTGTCGCTGCTGCGTTAAATATGGAAGTTCAGCCTAATAAAGATTTGTTGTCTAAATACCAAGAACTTGGTAATGCGATGGCTGAAAATATCAGTAAAGTTAATAAGTAATTCTTTTAAAAAACATTTTAAGGAGGGAAATAATTATGTTTATTCCTAGACATCCGGTTGTAGAAAATCAATATTGCCAATTTGCTACAACTAGCGGGACTGGTGGAATTGGTGGTGTAATAGCTTATGCTGGCGCTGTATGTTATCTAGATGAAGATGCTACTAATCAAAATGCTGTTGTTAATATTTATGGAACTAAAGCAGATGGACTATCTGTTGATGAGAAAAGACCTTTTGGTTTTTTAATGCAGAAAGTTAAAATGGGGTATCATAATGTTCATCCAGCCGGTTATATGATGCCTGGAGATCTTGGATCTTCGGATGTAATTGCACAACCATCTTATGATTCAAATGGTGATATTGATGGTACTAACCAAGCTCCAGTAGGTGTTGCCCATTTGGGTATTTGGGAGACGGTTCATTATACTGTAGCTACTCCTGGCACTACTATTATGAGGCCAGGTACCAGTTTATATGTAGATGACGGCGGTACGTCCAAGGTAACTACAGACGATCCGCTTAGTTTAAGTTATATTGTTGCTAAGGTAATGAATGGCGCTAGCGCTGCTCAATGCCAAGCTAATATTAATAATACTACACTTTATCCTATACGGATTAAATTGTTAATATAATTGTAATTGAATTTTGGATTAATGCGTAGAAAATTAAAACGCATCCAAAACTATTTTAAGGAGGATAGTTAGGATATGGATACAAAGGAAATGAAGAATCTTTTTAAAGCTACGGCTGCTATTAATACCCCTGAGGGTATCGCTGCATATAGAGCTTTTGCATCTGCTCTAACTACTCCAATTCTTCAATCGATTGAGCTTAATTCTATTATGAGAAATTTATTTTCGGTAGAAAACCTGGGGCCTGGTGCACAAGCCAGTTATCCAGTTGCTGAGGATTTTGAAATTCCAGTATGGGTATTACCCGGTTTAGGTTATGTTGCTCAGAATTTTATTGAAGGTATTGGTGAAGAGGTATTTGTACCAACTTTTTCTGTAGACGCTACTGGTGATTGGAAACTTACATATGCTAGGGATTCAAGAATTGATATACCACAACGGGCTGCTGAGAAAGCTGCTAAAGGTTTATCTGATTATGAGGAGGAATGTGGTTGGCGTGTTATTTTACCCGCAGCTACGTCTTCTTTTTCTGGTAAAGGGTTACTTGGTTCGCGCCCTGCACCTATTTATGAAATTAATCCAGCTGCTACAGGGGCTGGGTATTTATCGAAAGAGCTAATTAATAAAATGATAGTAGGTTTCAAAAGGGTAGGTCGTACACTTACAGACCTTTATATTGCCCCTGAAGATGCAGCTGATATACGTGAATGGACTGATACAGACATTGATCCAGTTACACGTAGAGAAATTTTTCAAGCTGCTGGTATGGGAAGTATATGGAATGTAACATTCCACGAAGTTCAACATTTAGGGGCTACTGGTTTGTATAATATTAATAGTAGTGATTCCGCTTATGGTAAGTTCATAGCCTCAGCTGGAAATGTGTATAATCAATATACATTGGATAATGCAAATAAAACAGCTGCTGATGGTACTGTTGATACTCTTGGTGAAACACAAATCATTGGTTTTGATCTTAGTGTCAATGACTCACTTGTAATGCCTATTCGTAAAGAGTATGAAGCTCATGACGATCCAACTCTTCTTAGAGTCCAAAAACAGGGATTTTTTGGATGGGAAGAAATTGGGTTTGCTTGTCTTGATTCTCGTATGTTGGGTTTGGGTGTTATTGATAGATCGTTATAATAGTAGTTTTAGATAGATAGTGATATACCCACTACTTTAATAGTAGTGGGTATAATATAAGTTTAGATTGTTATAAGAGTTAAAAACTATACGTCAATTTGGGGGTAGGATTGTTTATGAGTATAATATATATGTAATATAAACATATCTTTAAATATTGGCGTTTTTTATTAATAAGGTTAAACCTAGAAAAGGGATATAATTAATATATAAAAATAGAGGAGGAAAAGGTTATGGATGGTTACGTTAAAAATAAAACTCATTTGTGGAGACATGCTATGAAAAGGGAGATAGGGCCCGGCGCGGCTGTTGAATTGGATGAGTTATATAAACAATATGGTGAAAAGCACAGTTTAGAAAAGGGTAGTTCATTTGTTGATTGGCTTAGACATGTTAAACTTAGAGATAATAATGTATGGCAAATAGTATATAATGAGGGTAACAACGATAAAATAGTTGATGAAAAGAGTGATGTAGACAGTGAGTTACCAAAGACCGATAAAATGGTTTCACCACATGTTAAAAAAGGAGTTTCTGCTGAGCAGATTGCGGACTTTTCAGTCAGACAAGCTCGTGAGAAACTGTCAAAAATAACTGATATTTCTGCGTTAAAATATGCGCTTAGTTCTGCTAATAAATTGTCTGGTAAAGATACATTATGTAATATGATTAGAAAAAGGATTAGCGAGTTACAGATTATAAAAAGATAAGGTTAATAGGAGTGTAATAAAATGGGATATAATGATTTTGGTAATCCACGAACTACAGCCTCTCCGTATACCATAGATAGCAAAATAGGAAGAAGGGATAGTACAGATATTGTCAAGTATACTGTAATGACAGTATCTTCTGGCACGCCCTCATTAGTACCATTAACCCCATTAGGACGTAGAAATTTTTTAAGAATCAAAAATGCGGATGACACTAATAGTGTTTATTTATTAGACAGTGCTACCGATAGCTATTCAGATGGGTATGAAATAACACATGGTAATGAGTGGGAAGATAATACTGATGGTCAAATTTATATTGTTAGTACAGTTTCTGGAACCATTAATGTGGAAGTATATGAAAGAGCTGCTAGATTTAATTATTCATAAATAAAAGGTCTAATCAAATATGATACAACTTACAATGATAGTGGATGATGTTGATGTTTATATAGGGATGGGCTATAACTATATACGTATATACACATCTACAGAAGAAACAGGTACTTATACATATTTAGCAAATGTAGTTATTGTAGGAGGTGTTGTTAGGTATTCCTACACCCACACCGAAGGTACATCAGATACTTGGTATAAATCTTCGATGTATAAAAGCGGTACTGGTGAAGAATGTTGTTGGTCAGACCCTGTTCAAGGTGTTTGTCCATCTCTTTATCATTTCGCAACTTATCCGCCAGAATGTGTATTTGAGGAATCTGACTCTGTTATAATTAGAAAAATACGTCGTTTAATAGGTGATTTAAAAACCCTTGGTCGTTTGTATGTAGATGGGTCGGATGATTATACAATGTCAACTGCTATACAGTTAGATAACCACACAGTTAATTTAGGAGAAAAGTGCTGGCCAGTTTATGTTTCAGTTAACAGTGATGAGAAAACAACTCTTGGCAACCCTATTGTTCAAGGATATCAGTATCTTACATTTTCTGGAACCTTGGATAGCTCTGCTGATACAGTAGATGTTTGGTATTATACATTTAAATTTTCAGATAGAGAAATTTTTGAAAGTTATGGAGACACATTAATACCACCTGGATTGACTAGTGATACTGTTACTCAAGACCACATAGTTTTACAAGCTGCTATAGATTTGTTAGAAAATATGACCGCCGAAGATATGGTGGATAATGGGGCTTTAGTTAGAGATGATCAAACTGTTTATGACCCATCGCCTGGTCTTAGGGAAAGAGATATTGCCATTAAGAGGTTGAAAGATAGATTGGATAAATTAGTTAGACAATATATGTTTGGTAATTTAACAGGTGTTTTATTAGATTAATATTCAAAGGATGATAAATGAGTTCACCTTCTAGACGAAAAGAAGATAAAACTAAAAACCGTAGAAAAAATATTATAAGGGAAAGAAATAAAAGGAAAGGGAGAAAAAAAACTATGATGAAATGTCCTTTTTGTGTTGACCGTGCTTTGCCAGTTGAGGCAAAGAATGTAAAAGATCATTTAATTGTTACAAGAGATTTATCGGGTCGCTTTCATGTGCATGGCCCAGTTAAAAACAAAGAGTTGATGAAAGAATTTATTTTAAGGATAGGGGAGGAATCGGGAATTGAAATTGAAGATGAGGGATAAAGATAATAAAATTGGTGAATTGTTGCCGATAACAGTAGAGCCAAAGGTAAAAGTGGATAACGCTTTTAGGGAACGGAAAATAATATTTAAACATGGGCGTGCAATTGGAGATGGGTTGATGTTTACTTGTGGCGTTCGTGATTTTAAATTATTGTTTCCACACATTAGAATTAATGTAGATAACAATTTTCCAGCTATTTGGGAAAATAACCCATATATAGATAGATCTATTAAAAAAGGAGACCCTGGTGTAGAATTTTATAAAGTTGGATATCCGATTATTAATAATTGTAATAATTCGTATATGCATTTTACATCGGGGTTTTTGTATAATATGATATCTATAGCCGATGCTTATGAAAGTTTACCAATGTCTATAGGTGAATTTGCTTCTGTTTTTTCTGGTGGGGAAGTGGGTGATTATGATTTTGGTAAAGCTGATGGAGATATTAAAGGTCCAGAAATTTTAAAATTATTACATAAAAAATATGGTACTAGAAGACATGTTGGTGGATTAACTCATTTGCCGGAGGATTTACAAGAAGTTTTTGGTAAACAAGATAAATTTAGTAGTGTTTTTGGTAGGCAAAGAGCAGATATACATTTAACAGAAAAGGAAAAGTCATATAGTTTAATTAATGATCTTTATGGTAATAATATTAAATATTGGGTTGTTTCACCTGGTGGTAAATCCGATTGTACTTGTAAAATATGGGATTGGCGTAAATTTCAAGACGTGATAGATTATTTTGATGGTATGATTAAGTTTGTAACTATAGGACGGAGTGATCATTTGGTAGATAAACTTAGAGGTGTTATTGATTTGACAGATAAATTCAATGATGATGTAAGAGGGTTGATACCATTAGTATATCATTCAGAAGGATGTGTAAGTGGTGTTTCTTTTCTTATGCATTTAGCTGCTGCTGTACCTCCTAGGTTTTCGAAAGAAAGAAAACCATGTGTAGCTATTTATGGAGGGCGTGAACCTACATCATTTACTGCTTATTGTAACCATCAAGTACTTCACACTAATGGATCTTTTAAGTGCTGTGATAATGGTGGATGTTGGCATTCGAGGGTGATACCATTACCTACTAATCCTAAACGAAATACTAGGTTTTGTCAGTTACCAGTTGAAGTTGAAGGTAAGACTATACCATCATGTATGGATGTTATTACTGCTCAAGATGTTATTCGTGGTATTGAAAAATATTATGATGGTAATATTTATACTTATATGAATCCTGTTACTTCTAAGAAGAAAAAAGTTAAGTTAATTGATAGTCCTACTCCTAGGACTTCTGATAAGGAGATAAATGTTCTTGCATCATTAAGTTCCAAAGGAGGCGGTGAGCAGTCGGCTTGTATGATAGTTAATTTACTTAGGAAAGATGGTTGGAAAGTTAATTTTCATCCTTGGGATAAAGTACATGAGAATTATATAAAAGAGGGGTTTGACATAAATGAACATTCTTTTAAAGGTGGTATGTCGCAACACATGGTAAATAATGTACCCTTGTTATTTTATGCCAATGACCAAATAGGGTCATTCTGTAGAGAAGCTGAGGATATAGTAAAAAAGAGCTCTAGTGTAGTTATAGGTATTAATTATGTCAATAGTAGTTTACCCAAATGTAGGTGGTTGGATTCTACTAATAAATTAAAAGCAGTGATTTTCCAAAATCACGAGAAACGAGATGAGTTCGAGAGGGATAGACTTGGTTTTGAAGAAACTAAACAAATAGTACTTTTTGGAGCTATAGATTTAAATAAATATTTAGAAGTTTGTCCAAAAAAACGTGAAAATAAAAATGACCAATTTGTTGTATTACGTCATTCAGTAGCTGATTATCGTAAGTTTGTTACTGAGAGTTCTATTGGTAAGGGTGATAAGATACATTTGTGGCAGAAGAAGTTTGCTAAGGAATTAGATACTAAATTTTATAGTAGAATGTTGAAAGATACTAAGAATGTAAGATTTGAATTTATGGAGGCTCATAAAGAGTTAATAGAATATTTTAAGGATGAACCTAGGATGATGTTTCATAAATGGAATGCTATGAGTGTTGATGAGTTTTTAAGTAGGGGTCATTGTTATCTTTATAGAACATCTAATCAATGGCGGGATAATTATCCACGTGTTCTCGCAGAAGCTATGGCTAGTGGATTACCTAGTATTGTAGAACCACGTGATGGGCCAGCTTCTAGAATAATTGCAGGTGAGACTGGGTTTTTTGCGTGTCATTATGATGAGTTTTTATTGCATATTAAAACTTTGCAGAGGAAAACTGATTTATGTTATGATATGGGTAATGCTGCCAAACAGTGGGCGAGAAAGAATTTAGATCCTACTAAGTGGGTAGAGATACTTGATGAAGTGGTAAATTAAATACATAGGGGTAGATAATGGATCATAGAACACATGGACATGTTTTAATTGAATTATTAAACGGATTTGGTAGAAATGATTTAAAAGTTGCTGAGATTGGTGTTTGGAAGTCACATACACTTAAAAGGGTGTTGAGAAAGTGTGGTAGCATTGTTGGTGAGTATTGGGCGATAGATAAATGGTCATTGGATACTCATTGGAATTATAGTAATCTTACTATGGAAAAGTGGGATGAGTTGTATTTTTATGCATGTAAAATGATGTATTGGTTTCCACAGTTGCATATTTTGAGGATGGATACTATTAAAGCTTCTAATATTTTTCCAAAAGATTATTTTGACTTGGTTTTTATTGATGCTGATCATAAATATGAATCTGTAATTAGTGATATTAAATATTGGGAACCATTGGTAAAAAATAACGGTTTATTAACTGGTCATGATTATGGCGGTAGTAAAATTGGTGTAAAAAAAGCGGTAGATGAGTGTTTTGATAAAATTGACTTATTGGATGCTAGTGTATGGGTAAAAAAAGGCGGTGTATATAGTGGGATGGACTAAAGAAAAGTGGGATAAAGAAATTCCGGCTATTAGAGATCTTTATAGAAAAGACCCATTAAATTTATATAGTAAAGATTTTTATTGTAGACGTATTAAATGGCGTGGGTGGGAAATGGATTCTGGTAAAATTATTTCTGATTCTCTTAATATAAAATCTATGGTGGATTTTGGGTGTGGTTTAGGGTCATATTTAGAAGGTGCTTTAGAAGCTAAAACAGAGAAGGTGTTAGGGTTTGATATTGGGGCTGATTTAGCTAGGGAGTGTATACCTGAAAATATTAGTGATTTTATAAGAGTTGGTAATGTTGGTAAAGAAATTAATTGTGGAAAATGGGACTGTGCCTTTTCTATAGAAACAGCTGAGCATCTTTTACCAGAGGAGGAGGATGCTTTTGTTACTAATTTGTTTAGAGCTTCTTCTAGATTGATAGTGTTCACAGCCGCTTATAGTTTTAGCCGTCCACACCTCAACGCTGGTAAAACACCTTATTATTGGGAGAAAAAATTCCTTGATTTGGGGTGTGTTAAACTTAAAAACGAGGAAGATGCTCTTAAAAAATTATTAATAGGTAGTTGTAAAAAACATATTATTAAAAAACTAACTGTGTTATCAATTGGGAAGGATATATTATAATGGGAATGCATTTTAAAGATATAAAATATTTTGAAGAGGTTTTAGGATGGTTAGAGTATAAAAAATATATTGATGGTTGTAATGAATTGAGATTATGTGAAATCGGTGATTTATGGATCAGAAAAGATGCACATGAATATACGTCTAATCGTTTGGCTAGTGAATATTTTGAAGGTAAAGGGTTTGAAGTTGAGGTGATCGACCTTGGTATAGGAACTGATAGTATTAGTGAATCAGAAAAGCGCATGAATAAATCCATACTGAGGTATGATTTGTCTAAACCTATTTATATAGATAAACTAAATAGATTTAATTTTGTAGTAGATTTTGGTACGGCTGAACATGTAGAGAACCAGTACGAATTTAATAAAAATATACACAATTTGTGTGAAAAAGGTGGTATTATTATTAGATCTAACCCGTCAGATAAATATAGTGGAGGAGCTCCATCTAAACATCATGGGTTATTTCATTATACACCTATTTTTTATACGAAACTTGCCAGTTTGTGTGGTTATGAGATAATTGATATAAGAGAAATGGCCCAAAGGTATGGTGTAAAAACACCTTATAGGAAGAATTTTACTTATGTTACTATGGTAAAGAAAATGGATAATGAGTTTTTATCTACACATGAATTTAATGAAGTTGCCGTTGAACTTGGTTATTATAAAAAATAGTAAAATTATATATATTGTAAGAAAGGGGTTGTTATTGTATAGAAATGAAAAAAATATTAGCAGTTAGTTGTCATGCTGATGACGCAGAGTTGGGATGTGGAGCTACATTACACCAGTTGGTACATAAGGGGTACGATGTATATTCTATAGTATTTAGTGCATCAGACAGTTATCCTATAACATCTGGATTTTCAAAAGAATGGCATGCATCAATGAGTGTGCTTAATATAAAAGAAAGTAATCGTTTTGTATTTAATTATCCAGCAAGGAGAGTATTTCAATTTAGACAAGAAATATTACAACATTTAATAGATTGTAAGAAAAAGATAAACCCAGATTATATTTTTTCTCCTAGTATTAAAAGCTTACATCAAGACCATGTAGTAGTTGGTGTTGAATCTCTTAGGGCTTTTAAGGATAAAATATTGTGGAACTATGAACTACCATGGAGTGATATAGATTTTAAACCAGAAATTTATGTTAGTGTGTCTAAGGAAGATCTTCAAATAAAAATAAAGTCTTTACAACAGTACGAGTCTCAGTATGGGTTAGATAGATCTTACTTTTCAGACAAATTTATTTCAGGAGTTGCCGAAATGCGTGGTATTCAAGTAGGTGTAGAATTAGCTGAGTCATTTAGTGTTCAAAGGATGGTGATAAATTTTGAAAATATTGCTAGTAGCATGGAATAGGCTTGGAAATATTAAGAAAGGTAATTGGAACCATGAATTATTTAGAAGAGAATTAGCTAGACAGCACGATGTTATATTTTTCGGGGTTGGGTATGATGGATATGATAAAAATTTAACTGTTACTGATGTTATAAATAATAATCCTGGTATAGATATAGTATTAACGCATTTTGAGCATAGAGACAAAGCTCTTGCCAAAGGACTTGAAGATGTTAGAGGTGTTCCGATGGTTCATATATGTGGTGATTATGACCCAAAGACGTTTAGAGGATATAATTATCACTTTAATAAAGTAAAATATGATATAATTTTTGGTCCTATGGGACAAGTAGTGAGAGATTTAAATAAAAATGGAATTAGAGGTAAACATTTTCTTTTACCATACGCTGTAGATACAAACTATTTTTATGACCAACATCTTGAGAAAACTGTAGATGTTATGATAGCTATACAAGAACATAAGAATAGTACTAGACATAAAAATAGACAGGTGTTGAAATCACTTGTTGCAAACATGGATGGTATAAATTCATTTATAGGAAATGTTTGGTTTGAAGAATATGTAAAAAAGATAAATGAGTCGAAAATTTTTTGTACATCGAATATTGCATATAAACAGTTAAGTGGGAAATATAGTGAAGTATTGGCGTGTGGTAGTTTTTTATTAACAACTAGGCCTGAAGATTTGGAGGAATTAGGATATAAGCCTGGATACCATTTAGTTTTATATAAAGATGATTTTAGTGACTTTGAAGATAAAATAAGGTATTTTCTTAAGAATGAAAATGAACGTGAAGAAATTGCCAAAAATGGTATGGAATTTGTTAGAAAAAACCATAGTAGTGAGATTAGAGTTAAACAATTTATTGAGATAGTTGAAAAGGAGTTATATGGTAGATAATAATGTATCTAAATATTGGGATATGCAAGCTAAAAGAAAGATTGTTTCTGGTGATTTGGATAATATATGGAAGAGACAGGTTATTGTGAGGAATTTATTGGAATATGATTTTTATGACAAATCCGTGCTTGAAATTGGTGTTGGCCCAGGTACTACTTTTGCCTCAATAGGGTTAATTTTATTGAATAGGTTTAGTTATGTTGGTACTGATACATCAAGTGTATATGTAGATTTTGCTAGTAAGAAGTGGGGTATGAATACTGTTCAATCAGATGTTACTAATCTTCCTGGTAAAAATAATTCTTATGATTATATTGTGTCATTAGACACATTAGCACATGTAAAGGTTGATCAACGTAAGGATGGTTATAAAGAGATGAATAGGGTCCTTAAAAGTAGTGGTAAAATTATACTTAATATAACGGTAAAGGGTACGGAGTTGGATCCAAATGAGTTTCATTGGGGGTTTTCCTACTATGATTTGGAAGAATTAGTAAAAATATGTTCGTTGAAATTGGAAAAAGTTAAGGCGTATGATGTAAAAATACCAATAACTGGGGAGGTCAGATCTTATGAATTTATTGTGGGAGGACGTTAGAAGCCACCGTGATGTTTTAATAGAGATGGTGAAAAAGGAAAAAATTGGTATAATAGCTGAGATAGGTGTGTGGAAGTCTGGATTAACTAGTACTCTTCTAAAGGAATGTGGGGATATAATTACACAGTATTGGGCTGTTGACCCCTGGGAAGAAATCGTTGACATAACTGATAGTAATTACGAGCGTGATATGGATAGATATATTAATACCGCTAAAGATGGGTGGGATAATGGATATTTTAAAGCGTGTAAGTTAATGCGAGAATTCAGACAACTTAATGTTGTTAGATTAGAATCTGCAAAAGCTGCTACAATATTTCCAAAGAATTATTTTGATTTGGTCTTTATTGATGCTGATCATAGATATAAAAATGTTTTATCTGATTTGAAATCGTGGTATCCGTTAGTTAAAAAAGGAATGTTTTTTACTGGTCATGATTATAAATATTCGCATGAAGGAACTATGAGAGCTGTTGATGAATATTTAGGTGAAAAATTTGAGGTGATTAAGAATAGTAGTGTATGGGTATGTAGGAAGTGATTAGTAATAAAAATATTAAAGAAGTTTTAATATGGGGACTTTATCGTTCTGGAAATCATGCTCTTGGTAGTTTTATTAGTAGACATAATAGGGAGTTTGATTCTAATGTTTCTCCACGTGATGAGTATAAAATTCTAAAACGTAATCAAACTTATTTAAATGATTATATGGGTTACGGAGAAATAAAGGATAAAATCCCAATACCAATGCCTAAATTTGGACATATTCAAATAATAAGTTTTGAAAATGCTGGTCATAAGACTAGTAGGTATCCAGAATATACTGATATATTGAGCAATAAACAATTAATTAATTTTGACACTGGTAGAGATTTTAAAAAATATATATTTATTATATTAAGAGATCCTTTTAATTGGTTCGCAAGTTATTTTGGTAATAGGGAAATAGTTAGAAGGAATTCTTATTATGGGGATGTAGAAAAGGAAAAAAAGTATTTGATAGATATGTGGATGTTGTATGCAAAAAATTTTTTTATTGGCTTCAATGAAGATAGTTTTTGGTTTCCAGTAAATTACAATTTATTGTGTAAGAGTGAGGAATATAGAAAGAGTATATCAAAGTATATAGATGAACCGTTTATTGACGAAGGCATTAATATAATGTATAGTACACCATCGACATTTGATTGGAGAAAATATCAGTATAATTGTCTGGATATGGATCTAGAAAATAGATGGAGGAAGATTAATAGTAGAGATTTTAAGTTATTAGAGAATGAAGAGTTAAGAGATTTATCTAAAAAAATATTTGATTTTACAATAGATTAGTTATAAAAATAATGTATGAAAGTGATATATAGGTGAAAAAATGTCAATAGATAAAGATACTGGTATTTGGTCAATAGATACAGCTAATAAACACCATAAATGTGATTTTTTATTATCATTATAAAGTGGATATAAGGCGTTTTAGGATGTACAGAGATGTGGTAGGAATTAGTAAGGGAGTAATATGGAGAGTATGTTTGGTATAATTTATAGAGCTACCAATAAAATTAATGGTAAGATTTATGTAGGGCAAACTACTAGGTCGTTTGAAGAGAGAAAATCTCAACACATATCTGATGCTCTATGTAATAAATACAATATGTATTTTCACAGAGCTATTAGAAAATACGGTGTGGATAATTTTGACTGGGATGTTCTTGACTATTGTGAAACATACGATGAATTAAATAATGCAGAAATTAAGGCGATAGAAAAGTATAACGCTTTTGGGAATGGGTATAATTTGACTAAAGGTGGGAAAGGAAGTGTTGGGTTTAGACATTCGGAGGAATTTAAGGAAAGGATGTCAAACGCTCGTATTGGGGTTAAGGTAACAGATGAAACTAAGAAAAAAATATCATTAATTCACAGTGGCAAAAGATTATGCGAGGCGACTAAGAAAAAAATATCTGATGCGCATAAAGGTATTACTCATTCGGAAGAAAGTAGGCAGAAAATATCTAAGGTCAGAGTAGAATTGGGTTTAGCAAAAGGTGAGAATAATCCTATGTATGGAAAGCGCCATACAAAAGAAACAAAAGAAAAAATATCTAAATCATGTAGTGGTAGAAATCACAGATGTTATGGAAAACACCTTAGTAGTATAACACGAAGTAAAATATCTAAGGCACAAATTGGCAGTAATAGTAAGAAGGCAAGAAGATACATTGTGATAACACCTATAGGAGAGAGAATTTTTGTACATGGAATCGTTGATTTCTGTAGGAATTATAAAGAGGAAAAGTTACATTACACCCTTTTGATAAGAGTTGCTCAATGTAAACAAAATCATCATAAAGGATATAGATGCGAATATTTAGAGGAGTGATAAATTATGAGTGACATAGATAAGGAGACCGGTATATGGAGTATTGAGGTAGCAAAGAAGCGTCATAGATTTGATCCTGAGCTAGCTAATGGAATTATTAAATTATACCATGGTACTAAGTCAATTGCTGATGTTGGGTGTGGTAACGGAAGTTATTGTAGATTTTTTAAGGAGGCGGGTGTTTCGATAGTACATGGATATGAAGGCACTCCAAATATATCATCGTTGGGTATATATGATGATATAATGGTTTTAGACCTTACTAAGATAAGGTATGTTAATATAAAATACGAGACTGTGATTTCTATTGAAGTTGGAGAACACATACCTAAGGAGCACGAACAAGTATTTATTGACAATGTTTGTCAGTTTGTAAATAAAGATCTAGTATTAAGTTGGGCTATACCTGGGCAAGGCGGAAAAGGTCATTTTAATGAACAACCAAATGACTATGTAATTAGTGAGTTTGTTAAGAGGGGGTTGGTGTTTGATGAGAAAAGGAGTAAAGATTTAAGGAAGTATAGTTCTTTAAAGTGGTTTAGAAATACTATACTTGTATTTGAAAATAAATAATATTTTTGGAAAGGGGGTATATATGGGAGAAGTTAAGAAGGGATTTATAGATACTAAAAAGTTAGCTAAATATTTGGAAGATGCCTGGTATAGGAGTATGCGGGAAAGAAACGGGTTTCTTTGTTGGGATGGGAGATTTACTAAGCCTGTTACTAAAAATTATAAAATTTCTTTATGTACTACTTGTGCTGATAGATTAGATAACTTAAAACAAACACTTCCACAAAATATAAAAGATAATTCTGATTATGATAATGTAGAGTTTGTGGTATTAGATTATAATAGTAAGAAAGATGATGTGAATGGGTGGATAAAAAGCGAAATGATGAAGCATATTGAGAGTGGTAAATTAATTTATTGTAGGACGGAAGAACCTGAATATTTTGATATGTCTCATTCAAGAAATATAGCTTTTCAAGTGGCCACTGGCGACATAGTGAATAATATAGATGCAGACGCGTTCACACCTCCGTCTGATTATTTTAAATGCGGATTTGCAAATTTTATAAATAAATTAGCAAATGAACAACCAGAAAAAGCAATATTTGCTAAAAGTAGACAGTTGTTGAGAGGACGGCAGGGATATTTTAAGAAAGAATTTATAGAAATTGGTGGATATGATGAGACTAATCTTAAGTTTTATGGACACGACGATGCAAATTTGCAGAATAGGGCATGGGAGCTTGGATTTAAAATGATGTCTTTTCGAGGAGAATTTTGTGGAATAGTCCCAAATCATGTTAAACACCAAGATAGTAAAGATGGGCAACCTAGTTATCCTATGCCGTGGTGGGAATCTGAGGGTGAGAATAGGCTTGTTTCTTATGCTACTATAATAGTTAAGCAATTCAAAGCTAATAAAGGCAGAAGATGGGGGCATGCTAAGTTAGTAAAAAATTTTACTGAGGAGATTGAAACTGGGATACAAGGATGAAGCGATTAACTATTGAATATATAAGAGAACAATTTGAAAAAGAAGGATGTACACTTTTAACAAAGAAGTATAAGAATAATAATCAAAAGTTAAAGTATATTTGTTCGTATAATAAAATTCATTTTGTTAGTTGGAATAATTGGAGAAGAGTAAGAAAATGTGTATGTGATTTAAAAAAAGATAAAAATAACGAGATGTTTAAAAAAATTCAGGAGTGTTTTTTGATGGAAGGATATGTTTTATTATCAGCAGAGTATATAAATTGTCACGAGAAATTAAAAGTTTTATGTCCAAAGAAACATGAATATTATGTTAGTTGGCGTTTTTGGAAGAGAGGATCTAGATGCCCGTATTGTAATGGTGGGATAAAGTTAGATTTTGATTTTATAAAAACTAAGTTTGGAGAAGAGGGGTATAGTGTTCTGTCTGATAAATATATAAACTCCAAACGAAAATTAAAATACATTTGCCCGAAAGGTCATAAGCATAGTATTACATGGGCAAATTGGTTATTAGGTTATAGATGCCCATATTGTGTAGGTATTATATCTAAAGGAGAAATAGAAGTAAGGGATTTTATTAAGTCTTTGGATATTGAGGTTTCGCAAAATAATCGAACTCAAATATCTAATCCTGATACTGGAAATGGGTTTGAGTTAGATATTTTTATGCCAGATTTTAATAAGGCTATAGAGTATAATGGGGAATATTGGCATCAGGACAAAAATAGGGATTTACTTAAACTACAGCTTTGTAAGGATAAGAATATAGATCTGTTAACTATCTGGGATGGAGAATGGAAAGATAATAGTGACAAATGTAAAGAAAAGATGGTGAGTTTTATATTTAATGGTGGGGAAAAGGAGATCGTAATATGAAAAGGTTAATGGTAGCTAATAAACAGAGGTCTGGTAGATCTAGATATTTTTTTGAACGAATGGATGTTTTGTTAAGGGTTCAGATAGAAAATATGTTGGAGGTTGGTTGGAAAGTTGAAAATATTATTTTATTAACTAATTTTGATTTTGAATTCATGGGTGTGTCTGCCGAGATTATTGAATTAAATGATTTTTGTTTATCTGGTAGTAAAATGTGGGGAATGAAATATTTATTTGACAATAATAGGGTTGATGAGTTAATATATTCATCTGACTTAGATTGTTGGCAAAATGTATGGTTTGACCCACCTGAATTTGATGGCGATGTTGGAGCTAGTCAATATAGTAATCCAAAATTTAATGGTGGTAATATTTTCTGGAAACCATCATCTAAAGATATTGTAGAGAGGGTTGTAGAGGTGTTAACTGAAGAAAAAGCTAAAAGTGAAGAACCTACTTTAAATAGAATTTTTAAGTCTAATGAGTATGTTGATAGAGTGAGTATTTTAAATAATACTTATAATGTAGGTTGTTCCGGATTTGCACCTAGGTATGAAAGAAGTATTAAACCTATAAGGGTATGTCATTTTCACCCAAACAACTCAATCGCTTGGGAAATACATGCGTTAGATAGAGAAGGTCTCGGTGTTATAGCAGTAACTACTAGATTAGAAAGATTATTGAGAAAGTATTATCCAGATTTAGCTACTAAATTAGTAGATAGTGCTGTACCTGGATTAAAGAAAGCTCAGAGGGAAGAAAAAGCTGAAAGAAGGCGTAAAAAAATTGAGAAAAAGGCTTTAAAGGCTGATTATAAGGTTGATGAATTAAAGGTGGTTACTTAATAAATATTTATAATAATTAATAGGTCATATTTGGAGGGTGGGACAGGCATTTTGCCATACTAATTATAATAGTTATGTCTTGCCCTTTTTGTTTGTAATAAATTAAAAAGAGAGGGATAAATAATGGAAGAACTAAATAATGAAATGGGGAAGGTAGAGGCTGTTGGTGTGGTTAGTGAGGATGATGTAAAAGAAATTGTTAGTGAGCCAGTTGGTGTTGATAGTATTAATGATACAAATAATTATTTAGAGTTAGTTCATGGTTCTGGTCTAGTATCCGAACATGATATTAATGCTATTATGAGGATGCAGGATGAGTTGTCGGATACTTTTAAATCGGTACAGGTACATAGAACTAGAACAGAGATGGAAGTGTCTGTATTAAATGATTTGAAATTTCCAACCGCTGCCTCTAAATATTGGCAATCTGTAAGAGAACAGAATGTTATGTTTCAAGAACTTATTTTATTAAGTTATGAATATCGTAAAAATTCTGTTGAGATGAAGATAGCTGAAAGGAATATGATGAATGAGGAAGATGAATTAGAGAAAGAGCTGTTACAAATTGAGATTGATAAGAAGAGGTTTATACAAAGAAGCCAGGAAAGAACTGCTAAAGCTAGGATAAGAGAAATAATTGATTGGTCAGATATTAAGGAACGTGAGTCCAAGAAAATGAACGATAATCAACTTATTAATGTTAATAATCACCAACTTATTAGTTATACCAGGAGATGGATTAAACAGAGAATATCTATGGGTGATAATGGTAGCCCTGCTGAAAGACAGAATTTATTAGGGCAACTAAGGTCTGGAATTAAAGCATGTATTAAAGAAGGTGTTTTTGAAGAACTTATAGAACCATTTGATGAGAAATATAAGACACAGATTAGATCAGAATATGATATGATGAAAGAAACTGGGGAGTTAGAAAATAATGATGAAAACGAACAAGGATATTAGGTTTTGTTGGTTACCTACAAATGAGTTAAGTTATGGTGAGAATATTGAGATTCAAGACACTTCAATACCTTTTTATCAAAAACTTTTAAAATCAGTTAGGGATAATGGTGTTATAGAGCCATTACTTGTTATTAACCCACGACATGTTAAAATAGGTAATAGTAGGTTATGGGCAGCTAAACAATGTAAGATAGTAGAATTACCATGTATTGTTGTAACATTAGAACGTGATATTGGTAAGATTCCAATCCCCGATGGTAGGGTAGTTGAGAATATTTATGATGAATTTAAAATGCCTATCCACTGGGTGGAGAGGAGAAATTATATAGCAATGAAGTGTACTCATACACATTTAGGGCATAAGGAGGTTGTATAATGATAAAGTATATAAGAATTAGTCCAGATAAACAATGTATTGAACATAGTGATTGGGAAACTCTTGGTTTGCATTTCCAATCAAATTCAATTAATGGGGATAAATATGTTATAGTTACTGGAGTAGAATCTAGTATTGATATATGGAATGCTCGCGTAAAGGGGGTAGAAATAACCGAATCTGTATTTATTGATACGGTGAAGGTTTCAGAAAAGGATGGACTTGGAAATGAAATAAAAGAGTTAGAATCAGAATTGTTATCTAAAAAGGATAGATATATTGAATTAGGTGGTAATGTTAGTAGTTAGTTAAAATAAGTAGAAATAGGTTTTAATAGGTAAAAGTAGTTTTTAAGTATTAATAATAAACAAGTGTTAAATATATTTATATCGATATTGAAAAATGGTGATTTATATTAATGTAGATATAAATTTGTGCTTTATCCACTATTTTTTATGAGTTAATAAATTAATATAATGGAGGTAGAAAACAAATGAATGCTACTTATGTAAGTTCCACTTCATTCACAGTCTCTACAGACAGAACATCTGAGTTTATTTCTGGAAGAAGGCTTAAAGCTGATTGTGGTGTTGATGGGATAAAATATTGTACTGTGGATTCTTCTAGTTATGATGATCCTAATACC
>JGI10211J14876_10000221_pt1 | contig 23696 bp, 17 predicted proteins | sample Etolagsediment_FD_14876 | JGI IMG/M metagenome (IMG submission 14876)
AACTCTTTTTGATAGTCGTAATAGGTAAATCCTTCAATTTTATGAGCAATACATAAAGTATTATAAGCTCTAGACTCTCCCCAAACTACCTCGGGCTCACAGTCAATTTTCTTCAGATCTGTGAGAAGCCTAGATAATAAACCAGTCTTGAATACACCCGTCCTACTAATAAAGTGAACTTTACCGTCCCACTGTCTGCGCTTATAGGATGGTGAATACCGCGCTCCTGGGACATTGAATGAATATAGCTCATATAGTGCTTTTAGAAGCTCGGGGTTGTCGGTCTCTATACGAGAATTTATATTATCGACATGGATCTTCATCACACTATTATAGACTAGGGATTATACCCACAGGAATTGAAATATGCTAAACCAACAAGTTGATGATTCTGCCAAGCAGGCAGTTATTGATGAAATTTTGAAAGAGCTACCTACAGATACTGCTGTAGAGGTAGAACTACCCTCAGAATGTAGAGTATACAATTTAGAGGATCCAGGCGCTCCTATTACCATCCGTCCAATGACATTTGAGGACGAGAAGGCTCTTGTTAGCGCAGGTAAGAATGACGATCCAGTAAATCTTATTCTTCAACGATGCACTACTAATATTCGTATTCCCGATCTCCTATCAATGGATAAGCTTTATCTAATCATGAAGCTTAGAGAGATTTCCTATGGAGATGACTATAATACTCTCCTTATCTGTTCACAGTGTAAGGCTGAAAACCCAACTACTGTAAAACTCTCTCAACTCAATGTAAACCCTGTACCTGATGATTTCCAGGATCCTATTACGGTAATGCTTCCTACACTAAAAAAGGAAGCCAAGGTCAGGCTTCCAAGAGTTCGTGATGAAAAGATGATGATAGATACAGCTACTGCTCTAGATCAAATGTGGCGCTTCGTTACTGACATCGACGGACATACTGATAAGTCCATCATCGCCAGAGTTGTTGATAAGCTCCCACTTAGAGATGTCAGAACTATTCTAAACGCCATCAAGACTGATTTCGGCGTTGACACTAAGATCAAATTTGAGTGCGGAAGCTGCGGAGGGGTAACGGTCGTGGACCTACCAATCGACTCAAATTTTTTCGATGTGAACTAGAAGAAGTAATTGATGTAGACAATCTTCTTCTAGAAGCCTATATACTTGTGAAACGGGCTAACTTTACATATTCCGATGTAAAGCAGATGACCCGTACAGAAAGAACAGTATTTCTAAAACTTCTAAGAGAAGATCTGGAGCGAGAAAGCGATGCAATTAAACGGAGTAACAGTAGTTGATAGGCACAACAGACCAACTGTAATTCAGAAGGTCGCGTTGAGGGCATTTTTCATAAACGATGGACAGTATTACGACCCCTACGACATTAGTGGTGTAACTATTTTTCAAAAAGCATCAAACTTTACTCCAAGCACCGTTCTCGGTAGTGACAACCTAATCTCTAGTTCCGTCCCAGCATCAATCATTCTGATGCAGTTCGGAGCTTCCGCTAATGATGCTGGTGCCGCTCTGGATCCAACTAGCTATCTACCTGCTACAGACGCCTCTTGCCTTAGTGGTATTTATCGAGTAAAGCAGGGTGAATATATCTGTATTCTAGATGGCACACAAGACATTTCAGGATCCTATACCTTCCATGGATCTTCTCTTGAAATTGCTAACTCTGCTAGTGCTGTCAATGACTACATTGACTGCTGGACAGTCAAGTTTGCTGCTGGGTCTGATTACCAAACGCTAATCAACGATTTCCATCTTTATGAGGATACTTTCTTTAGCATCACCCAGCCTCTACTCCTAGCTACTAGAAACAAACTAATCAATAAACACCTAACTCTAAGTTCTATTGAAAATCTAAAAGTAACAACTGAGATTACGATTCAAAACAAAGACATTGATGATAGTGTAAAGAACATCTTTAGAGACTCTGCTATTACCAGCGCGATGATGAAGATCGAAAAGATAAATGAGGATTCTACTACTCTACCTGCTCATGTAACTGTTTCTGGATTCTCGGATACTAGCTCTACAATTGATGTAACCTCTGATAACACTATTGTTTTCAATTTCGACACTACAACTTTGGCAACACATCCTAGAGTAGCAGACTTTGGAGGACTTACTGGAACTTATAGAATGATTGTCAAATATACACTATTGAATGAGACTATTATCTCACCTCCATACTATTTCACAGTGAGCTAATTTTATTCATCATTTTGTATTCAAAGTTATAAAGTGAGCTTCCTCTGTTGATCCAATCGGGGAGGCTCACCCCTTTTTGATGAGCTTCATTCCAGTCTTTGAAGGTGGGAGGAGGATCACATACCCAGAAATCATTCATTAGACGCTCACGCCGAAGCTGATCGAAACGCTCACAACCACGGATACCAGCTTCATCATTGTCGAATCCAATGATCACCTGTCCGTCGAATGTAGATAGGATCTCAGCTTGGCGTGGGCTGATGTAGTTCTTCATGGTCGCTGTAGCATTGACACCTTGAAGCTGAAGGGACTTGGCATCCAGGGGTCCCTCACAAACTACAAGATGATCAGCCTCCTCATCGTAGGGATACAGGATCTCAGAAGGATTTGGAGCAATATCAATAGAGGGGTTTAGATACTTTGGACGCTGATCTCCCAGGGCTCGTCCTTGGAAGTAGTATACAATTGAATCCTTCTTGAATGGGATGATGATGCGGTTGTGGAACTTACCTTCCATGCAAAGATAGTATTCTGCTTCGGGAGGGTTTTCTTCTGTAAATAGCTTTCGCTGAAAAAGAAAACTCCACGCAGCCAGAACATCACGATCTTCAGAGAATCCAGACTCAATATTGAGAGGTATTAGCCTGCTGGTGTCAAGCTCTAGCTGACGCTCCTCCTTGATCTGCTCTGGAATATCTTCACCTAGAAACTCGAAGTTCTTGATCATCAGATCCCTGTATGCGCGGAAGTAAGGGATCTTCTCAATCTCAGCATACAGACGGACAAAGTTACCTGAGCGTCCTGTCTTGAAGCACTGCCATAGTCCACTATCTACATTGACGCTCATGTGCTTCTTCCAATCATTCTGGACGAAGATGGACTCCATGATAAATTCCTGACCGTTGGAAGATAATCTACCTTTGTCAGAAAAATTTTGGGTAATGTAGTCTCTAATAAACTGAGGTGATATAATGTACATAAAAACTATTTCCGAATCTAAGTATCAAACTTTCAAGCAGTGTAAGCTGAAATATCGTTACCGTTATGTTGATCGGCTACCTGAGCCAGAAGAGTCCAACACGGACGCTCTTCACTTTGGATCATATATCCACAAGATACTTGAGGACGGTGTGAACGCCAAAACTCAAGAGGAGCTTGTCCAGATCGCTGAAGAAGTGAAGGGCACATACAAGGTATCACAGAAGTACGACGGCAAGGATTTACAGTGTATCCAGAATTTTCTCAAGTTCAACGAACAGCTAGAGAATACTATTGCCTGCGAACTCGTATTCGAGGTGCCTGTAAAAGATGATATCACCTTGAACGGGGTAATCGACCGTGTAATCAAGGGTAAGGATGGGGGATACCTAGTTATCGACTACAAGACTTCCAAGCGGGAGAAGAGTAAGGTCGAATTGTACCAAGATACACAACTCAAAGGTTATGTGTTTGCGATCAGTAAAATGTACGATGTTCCTGTTTCAAAGATTATCGCAGCACATTACTACCCATTGACCAACAACTTCGTCCATGTCCAGTACACCGCGCCACAGATTGCCGCTCACGCCCGTAAGATTGTGGACGAGGTATGGAAGATCCGAAAGAGTAAGAAGGACGACATGAAGCCCAACAGGAACGACTTCTGTAACTGGTGCGCCTACAAGAGTGCTTGCCCTGAGTTCTGCACAATGCATGAAGTTCAGAGCAAGATAGAGGAGCTAAAATCTAAAAAGACTTCGGATAAGTCCCGTAAATAAACGGTGAGTATATATCTATGTCTATAGATACAAAGAAGTTATGTACTTGCTCATGTGAATACTTACACTTCTTAGTTAGATAGTTATATAACATCTCCAGCTTGATGGGCTTCTGCTTGTTCATAGCATCAAGAACTTTGAATTGAAAATGTTTGATAAACTTTTCACTATATTTATGTCTCCACTTCTCTACAAAACTATAGCTAAGTGTCTCATTGATAAGATCAAGAAAATCAATAATATCTACATCTAGGTTATAACTCATAATTAGTATAAATGTTTATATATAATATAGAGACATGGCTAAGTTTTCAAAAGGAATCCAGAATTTTCTTGTTCAAGTTGGTGCAAACGACGACTTGAGGGTGTCTATGGTGCCCAAGAGTGACTCTTGTGGTGGGCCAGGAGATATTGTATTCTTTAGGTACAAGCTTGGCACAGGTAAAGGAAGTAGAGGCTTTAGAATCCTATTATTGACCGAGCCAATCACTAAGGATGCTAAGACTGGAAATCAACTCCTTACAGGGTTCAAGGTTCCCGAGAATGGATCATATTCCCCAGATTCTCTTGAAACTCTATATAACAATAGCGAACTTCCACAAGAAGGATATAGAACTTACATTATGAGTAATATCTTTGGACCACTTCGTAAAATAAGTAAAAATCCCCCAAATGAGGTTGTATAATGATTAGTGATGTAGTATTAGGCGGATTGACAAAATCTATGGATGCCCTGACGAATCAGATACGGGCAGCTATGGATTTTGCTGATAAAGCACAGAAAGCCTCACTAGCATTAGGGCAGACCTATGAAGCCACAAGAACGCAGCTTGGTGGCACTATGGAGGGTCTTCGAGGGGATATAAACCAGCGATTTGGTGCTGCTGTTGCTGGCCTTGAAGCTGGTTTGCAAGGAAATACTGCTGGTGTAGCTAGACTTATCAACCAACAACAGCTAACTGGGACCGCATATCAACAAACAGCTAAAGCTTTTGCTGGGTTAGAATCATCATTACTGCTATCGAGAGATCAAACCAATAATCTATCTAATAGCTTAATAGAGACTGGGGCTGAGTATCAGATTAGCACAGACAAGCTTGTAGGAGCTATTGACGCTCTCAAGTCCACATTCCCTGCCCAAGCCCTAGCAGGTATGGGAGATAAGGTTATGGGAGCCGTTGCTGGCTTACAAGGCGAGCTAGGCCCACAACTTGCTGGTCCCCTTCAGAGTGTTATGAGTATGGTTATGGACACCAGCATGGAAGGGTACGAGCGTCTAACTAAACTGGGTATTTCAGATGTTAGAGAAAGACTTTCAGCGGCTAAATCTTCAGCGGAAGCACAGCAAATTCTAAAAGATGCATTTGTTACAGCCTCTAACAACTTCAAAAGTGTAGCAGGAGATGCAAGCAAGGGATTCTTCCAAATTGGAGTAGCATCTGAAATATTCGGACAACAAGCTATCCAGCTAACTACTGTTGCTGATAATTTAGGGAAGAGAACTAAAAAAGAGGGAGAAGATGCTGCTGACTTTGGTATGACCTTGGCAAACCTCAAAGCTGAGATTCTTGTACCATTCCAAGAAGCCTTATCTAAATTTTATCCAGTAATTGTTAAATCATTTGATGCTTTGTCTTTGGTAGCTAGGAGAGTTGTTGAAAGATTTTCTACCTTCTTAGAAGGCGCATTACCTGAAGCTGATAAAGCATTTAAAAAAGTAACTCTAGCGGTTATTGATTTTGCTATTCTGGGACTAAACACTTTTGATAAGTTTAGAAATAAAGTGGGTCTCATAATAGATGAAATCTTTCCAAAAATAAAAAATAGTTTTATGGGCATACAAACAGCAATCCATTATGGGATTGTTATTCCCCTAGAAGCAGTAAAAATTGCATTTGATGTATTTATGAACGGATTAGATGCAATTTATGGAGCTTTCTTACTCATAGTAAAGGCGTTAGCTACGGCTATTAATGAATTACCCTTTGCAAACTTGGAATCTGTTATTGGAAAGGTAGATTCTCAATTGGAAAGTGTGGGTCAACGAATAGTAGATAGAGCAGACTCCATGAATAAAAGTTTTGATATCATAAAAACTGACCCAGCAGAAAGTGCAAGACAGTTTTCAGAAAAACTAAAAAAAGCTAATGAAGATCCTAACTTACTAGGAAATAGACTTTTGAGTGATTTGCGTGATGATTTTGCTAATAGTAGAGATCTTCAAAGAGAACAAAATAAAGAACTAAAAGAGATAAATAAAAAAACTCCTGAGATAGCAACAACTCCTGAGTTCTTGGATGAAACTGCTAATATGCTTGGAAGAAGTATCGAAGGAATTCTAGGTGTTGGTCGAGATACTACTGCTGAGGAAATGCTTGAAGAGCTTAGATTAGCTAATGAGCAAAGAGCAGCACAAGGGGATAGAAATCCCTCTTCAATGATTGATACTGGATCATGACTAATCGACATATCGTAGATAGAGCACTTTCTGAAAGAACAAAGCTGATGTTCTATTTCCCAATGCCAACTGGTGGAAATAATTACTACACAGTTGAACTCCCATTCTTTGAAAATGTTTCTATCAAAGAATCCAAAAAGGCTAGGTATCAAAAATATTCTCTAATTTCTAGATCTAGTAACCTGTACAGCTACATGGGAGCTGATTCCAGAGTTCTAAATCTAACATTTAATATATCTTTACCGCATATACTTGAGGAACATCCTGATATAAACTTAGACAAATATGTAAGTTATATGCAGGACAAAGATAATATTGAATTAGAAAAACAAAAGTTTTTAGAGCCTACCAAAAATAACTCAATCCCAGAAGGAGCAGCGTTTAGGCTAGGAACAAAATATACACAAAGTTTAGCTAAAGATTCAGCAAAACAAGTAATAAATAACCTTACAGCTTCAGGTACTGGTATTACTTTAGAAGAGAAGGCCAGGTTGGCTGCACGATACAACTTAGAAGGAGTACTAGGTCAAGATCTTGCAAACGGTTATGTAGGACAACAAATAATAGCTAACCCACAATTAGGAATAGTAGTAAATTCTGCATTAGGTGTATTCAATCTTAGTCAAGAAGCAGCAGGATATCAAGCAGATCAGAATTTGAAATATAGAATTATTGATCTTATTATTTACTGGACTAATATTATTAGGTCTAGTGTAGTAAACTATTCTAAGAATCCCATTTATGGTCCTCCTGTAATTAGACTAAATCACGGTATTTTGTATCAAAATATTCCGTGCATCTGCACAGACTACTCTATTGATTACAACGAAGCAGCAGGGTATGATCTTGACACTCTACTTCCAAGACAAATCAAGGTAAATCTCAAGCTCGAAGAAATTAGAACTGGAGACTTTGGTGAGTTTGCACCAAAAGGTAATCCAATTGAACGCGACAACTTGGCTGGTTGGGAAGCCGTTGTTCTAGGGGAAACCAACAGTATGGATCCAGGATATTATTGATATGGCAAAGCAAGATAGAGGACCATATAGTCTAGATGAGTTGCAAGTTCAACATAAAAATATCACGACAACTACAATTGTAAATACCAATAAGTTTGATGCTCTGCTAGACAGCTTGGACACAGCATTTGAGTATCAAGTTGGATTTATCCCAGCAGGGTATGCTCATAGACCAGATCTAATTTCTAATCTATTTTACGAAAGTCCTAAAAATTGGTGGCTGCTAATGTTAGTCAATAACATTGAGGATCCTTTTGAAGGATTCAATGAAGGAGATTCAATTCTAATTCCTAAGATTCGATGAATATACCTACAGCAAATGTAATAGTAGCTTTCACTAAGGAAGCTATGGAGCGATTGTTCACTCAGGGAGCTACTTATAAAAGTTTAGTAGCTGATCTATCTGAGGGAGAAGATGATGTTCTTCTATTCAATAATGTTGCTAATCCAAATTTTATTTCCTTTGAGCACAGTCTAGGTCTTGGGGGTGGGATGAACATGGTGCTATCATTTATTGATCCAAAAAATGAATTTGAAGCTAGATTCTTCAATACCAACCCTGCTAGACTAATTGAGGGATACTCAAATCCTCAAGCGGAAAAGACTAAGAGTTTTATTACTGATAATCCTAACGATGTAAAGCAGAGCCAGGAAGAGTTTTCAAAAGAGTTTGCATCGCAATATAAGCAAGAGCTGGTAAAAACCATAGGAGAAAAAGAGTTATATGTAGCTTATGGAACAGGCAACAATTTAGATTTGTGGTCTGGTCCTCATAGAGTAGTCCTAACAAACGCAGACATAACGGTAAAGGGTGCAAGGAAGGTCACTCTTACCTTGACTCCCACCACAGCAGCCTTCGATATAGGACAGCGTAGAGGAGCATATAATGAGCCTGTAAATCTCAATTTACAGGGACTCAAAATGCGTTATGTTGGTAACTCACAAGAAATAAAATTTTTAGAGGATATTACTTATAATCCGTTAGACTACTTAGAGTTACAAAATAGGGCAGTAGAAGATATAAAACTTTATCAAAAAGAAATTAGTGATACTCTTACTGAAACAGGTTTTGAGTCTGTTGCTGATAAAATTGAAAAGTTTGATTTCCATGCTATGATAATTGACGCTATTCGTCAGTATGTTCAGAGAGCTACAAGTAATAAAAATGTTATTGTATTGTTACCTAACATAAATCTAACTTGTAGACAAGCTATTAGTGATGCTGCAAAAACAGCTAACGCAGAGGCATCAAACTTTGCTGTTGGTGTGGCAGCAGCAAGTTTTGGAAATTTCAAATATCTTAGATCTATAGATGTGAATAATTTAGCCCTAACAAGCTTGGGAAGAGATGAGGTGTTTGTCGAAAGCTTTCTAAAAACCTTAGGACTAAGATTACACCAAATAGATAAAAATGAAGCATCAAAACTTGAACCTGATGCAAAGGGACATGGTGATATAGGTCGTTTGCTAGATAATGAGCGTAAACCAACAGCAAAACTTCAAGGAGAAACTTATTATAAAGATAAATATTTTACAGCAGTCATAGATAAAGCAGACAAAGCTATACCAGACCACAAGCAAGTTCTTCAAACTATCTTTGATAATATCAAAAAAAACTCTCAAGAATATTATAAGCCATCAAGCCTGGCAATTATGTCAGAGTCCGATGTGAATGTTTTGAAATTATGGGCTGATAGAGCTAATAAGAATTATCCTATATTTGCAGGGTACGATGAGTTTACAGAGGACAGTCCAGCCATTATTGTTGGAGATCTCGCCTTGATCAAAGAATACTTATATGGAGGAGTAAATTTAGATCAAAAATACAAATCTATTGATAAGCTAAAGAGTGCAGCAGCCACCGCAGCGTTAGCTCAAATCCCTCTTCACCCATTAGATAGAACTAAACTAGCTAAAAAGGATTATAATAAAAAGATCAGAGATATTGTATATCCTGTTATCAAAGGGTCAGGAGCTTTTGGAGATATCTCATATCTTCCAGACGACTTCGCGTTTCAAGACGAAGATTTTTCTGATCAAGAAAAAAAATATATTCAAGAGAATGGTATTCCTGTATTTAGATACAATACACAAAATCCAAACATTCTTGATCTAAAATTCAAGTTTGGTGGTGTATATTTTTCTACTTTGAAGATGGGTTATCAAAAAGAGATATCTAGATTAACCTCTAATATAGCAGAGGGTATACTTCCTACGGGAATTGGAAGCTTTCCCATCAGATCGACAGGCGCAGCTATAGGATACTTGAGGAGTAAGGGCTTTTCTATGGGGATGGGAAACGAAGAGAAACAGGCAGTTCTGCAAGATTTAGCGAGTCGCATCTCCCCCGAGCTTATAGAAGAGTTGGAGGTAGATTCAGCAGAAGATGCTGCAAAGGCTTATTATACTATCATCAAAGAACTAGAACAAAAAAATTTACATGGGCTCGTCTTGGTAGATCAACATTTAACAGGAAATCCAAATAGTATTCTAGCGGATCAAGCAGAAGATATGTATAGAAAAGCTCTTCAAATGAGTATCACTACCCTACCGCTTTTTCACATATCAAAACTAGCTTCGATCAACGGTCCTTGTATTGTATTTGCACAAGATCAGGATATAACCCAAGTAGTTCGTCCAAGTAGGGGACTAATGAACAGGTTCTTTAGCGGACTCTATAAGATCATGGGCTTCAAGCATACTATTACTACCAGCGCGGCAACATCAGAATTCAAACTCGTAAAAAACGCGCCAAATTTCAAATTAGAGGAATAACATGAAGGAATGCAATAACGAGGGGGCTATATCACTGGCTGAGGTACGGAGTAGGGTTGATCCTGCTAGGAGCGGCTCATTTAGGGCTAAGGTCTCGGCTGAGGGTAACGAGGAGCAGACCATCTACTATGTCAGCCCTTATGGCTCAAATGCGGCAGGAGCGTTTATAGCGATTCCAGAGGTTGGAACTGAGGTGTTGGTGTGCAAGCCTACAGGTTCGAGTAGTTGGTACTACATGGGCACCACATTTGCTTCTGAGCCAAAAGATGCAGAGCCTACAGGATCTGGGGGTGAATTGAAGGACTCTACTCTAATGCCTGTAGAGCGTGCTGATCCAGAGATGTACAAAGCTCGCAACACACCAATGAGATATTTATTCCGAAGCCCAGAAGGAGCAGGAATTTTGATGTCCGATGAGTATAGTCCAGAGTTTATCAATAAAAAAACTGAAATTACTTCTACGGGAAGTAAAAAAATTACACTACATGATGGGCCTACTATTGATGCTATCACTATTGATAGTGGTAACGGTAGTAGAATCACGCTAACAGATGATCCACAAAATCAGAGCACGGCTGCTAGATCAATTCAGGTAGAGTCTGTTGGGCCTCAAAAATATATTTGCAGTGAATCACAGACTGATATTCTAGTTGGCGCTGGAGGCAGAGAATTACAACTACTCAATAATGCTAACGGTGTGCCTTACGGAAATAGTGTGAATGCTGGAAATGTTAATATTCAGAGTAAATGGAAGGATGTTAATGTTTTTACACAAGCAGAGCAGGGTCGCATCTTCATTGAGTGCCTAAATGAAAGTGGAAATAATCAACAGATTATTATTGAAACTAATGGAGCAGGGGGTACTATTAGATTAAAAACAAATGGTAAAATTGATATAGCTGCTGATTCTATAGGAATTCAAGCTAACAACATAGATATATCGGCAGCTTCTAATTTGAATATTCAATCTCCAACAATTAATCTAAATGGAACGGTAAATGCGCCAGAAATCAATTCAAAGTTAAATGGCGATATTACTGGAAAAGCTGAGTTTGCAACACAAGCTGGTATAGCAGGAACTGTGGCAAGTGTGACTCCAATAACCGTTCCTCCTCCAAATGTGGGTGGAGCAAATCCAGGTATTGGAGATACTCAAAGTACATATAACAATATAGGAGTAACAACATACTGATATGGCGTCTTTCGATTTAGATACATTTCTCAAAGTACAAGGGCAGACAGGAACAGGAGCAATTCAAGCTCTTGGAATGTCTTTCGGTATGCCTAGTTGTATGCTGAACTTAGCCAATAATGCTATGAACCTATTACCAAGTTCTGTACTATCAGATATTTCAACACAGATCAAGGCAGGTAAGGCTAAGGCAAATGAAGTTACAAAAGAGGTCTTCAAGAAAATGATGCTCAATACAGGTATCATTGAATTTGATACCGAAACAGGAACTTTCAAGTTTGGTTCTGATACTGCTTGGATGGGTGTAGATAACAACGATTCACAAACTAAAAATAATCTAGCTGGGCTTCTCGGAGCCTTTCAATACGCAACATCTTTTGGTGCTCAGATTTATCAAAACTATACAGATGTTACAAACGAGATCAATGCAATAAAAAATTGTTTAGATAAATACAGTCAGCTACAAAAATTTCAATCAGGCAATTCTGCCGACCAAAAGGCTACGCTACCTCCAGAAGAAATTCAAGAACTCTTTGATACCTTGTATGCTGGAGAGAAGGCAAAGCTCGCAGAAGCTAGTAACTTTATCAAGGCAGCAGATGCACAGATTGCTACTATCAATAATATATTAGCAGCCCGTTCTCAGGATCCATCTCTTGAGCCTAAGTTCCTCGACTCAAGAGAGCTTGATTCTTTCTTATCAGCCACTAACTTTCCTAGATCCGAGCAAGATGACCCTGGGGTTGAGGAGGCAGATCCAGTATTCCGACTAACATACGGACCTCCTTTGACCAAAGCTGGACTTTATGTTCTAACCAATGATGGACTATATTACGATTCGTACGATGGGGGCTTGGATCCCATATATCTATCTATTTCGGGAATGGTTCCTGTCGGGGATGCTTGGAAGTATGACTACGATCCTAACCTTGGAGGTAAGGGTCAAGCCCTTTCTTTACAATCATTAGATAAGTTTACTGATAACATTTTTGATCCAAATCGAATTGATGATAGTCGAGGACTTCAAAACTACTATAACGAAGACCACTTCCTCGCTGTACTAAAACAGCAAAGAGACAAGCATGTTTATGATTTGTCTTCTGATCTACAAACTTTTATCTCTGAATATGGTGCTGATTCTTCAATTGTAAGTAATCAACGAAATTTGATCATATCCGAGATAGCCAATCATAATAATAAAATCAATCGTCGAAAGAAGCAGATTGAAGTAGCTGTAAAGGCTGGTCAGGTTTATGGCGATCTGCGTAGCCCCGAGTTTGGTCCTGGTGAAGTCCCAATCAATGATTTTTCCTATCTACAAAAGTACAACCTTTCTGTGGACTTAGAGAAGCAAAAAGCTTTGGTATTTCAGCACGCAGAAGTAGAAGGCATTGTGCTACCAATTGATACTAAGTATGTTAGATCAGCACAGCAACGCCCAGACTCACTAAGCTATAATCACCTCAAGATTCCTACTGTGGGTAGGGGAAGCATTCTGTATTCGCCTTCAGGGGCTACTTCAGGAACTGTTCTATCCTTGACGGATCAAGTGGTTTCTAATGGTTTGTTTGCAATTTATAATTTCTTAGATACATCACTTGAGTTGCCCTCTTCTACTAACTTCAATGTGACTAACTGTGCTACAGAGAATATGTACAATAATGCACAGCTTGTTGGCCCATCTAAGAAAGCCTTATTCTTCTCAGGTCTTGCTATTCCTTACTTAGAAGGTATTGTAAAGAACAAGAGCACAGATCCTGCTGGAGCTTCTGGTCTTGGATCTTATATCAAACTTCCCGATACTCAGGAGTTTAGGGATCTAACTTATTCGTCAACTGGATTTACCGTAGAGTGTTGGGTCCATGTGCCTAATATCATGGATGGTGCTCTAGGATGGGCAAGTGGTACTAATCTAGACACACCCTCCCCCTCGTCTCTCACTAAAGTTTTATTTGGTTGTGAGAATGTTGGTCATAATCCAAATGCTTCTACCATTGATCACACAGGAGCCTATAAAGACCTTGATTTTTTAAGTAATGAAAGGGGGGGAGAGTTTGTTCGAGGATTGGTCTGTGGATTTAGTAGAGACCGAAGGATTACTCAAGCATCGGCTGGATACAGCAACGCTCAATATGACAACGACCCAGCCTCATCTCTAAGCTTCTTCATAGCTCCAACTCAGGCTAGGGACTTCTCATCAGCGTCATTCATCAATAATGATGAGTGTCAGGATTATGAAACATTTTATAAAATGAAAGTGGACTTGTCAGCGACACAATTCGGAAATGTGTCGTCACAATTCGTTTTGATCGACATATCTTGTGATCCTCAGAGAGACGAGATCAAGATGTATGCAGATGGGGCTCTGGTGGCTACATCATCTATTAGTACAGTTTTTGGAGTAGATGTTAGGAAGCCTATCTCACTACCATCATTCAAAAAGAACAATAGTTTCCAATACTCTTCTACAACAGTTGATGGTCCAACAACTATCAAGCAAGGGCCGCTACTCAATAGGTTCTATACTCCTTGGATAATTGGGGGTGGATACACCGATGGTATGTATCAGTATGGAAATTTCATGGGTGGAGATCGTGGAGGGATTGTGAGTGGTCTTCGTGGTCACATAGGAAGTTTGAAGTTTTACTCTAGACCTCTAGATACAGGGGAAGTTAAGAAAAACTATGATGCCCAAAAGGGATTTTTCAAAAATATTAAGATGTAATGGCTGCTAATACTACAACGACAATCTACGGTTCTATTCAAAAAAGATATAATATCAAATCTAGCAAGAGCCAGAAAAAAGAAATATATGGATTGAATTATCCATTAGGCTCTACACAGTATGGTGGTATTTTTTCTAAATCTTCTGGTATCAATATGATAAAGAACTCAGTAGAACAACTGCTTCTAACTGAGCGTGGAGAGCGGATTATGCTTCCAAACTACGGATGTAATTTACGAAGATACCTATTTCAACCGCTAGACGAGACTACCTTTCAAGGAATTAGAAACGAAATTGAAACATCATTTAGAAATTATATTGTAGGAGCTAAAATACAAAAGCTGGCTGTATTTCCTACTGGAGATGCAGGACCAGCAGGGGGTAACTCTTTACAAGTAATTCTTACCCTAAAGTTAGATAAATCAGACTTAGAAGTGTTTGATGTAGGAGTCACCATATCATGAACTTTTCTGGAACTATAGCCTCGGACTTTATGAAGCTGGCAAATATCCCAGTTTCTAAAAGACCACAGTTTATCAATTTTGCAGCCACAGACTTCACAACACTTCGGCAGTCTCTAATCGACTATGCTAAAACAGTATACCCTAACGATTATAAGTATTTCGTAGAATCCGATCTGGGTATGATGTTCTTAGAACTCACTGCATATATGGGTGCCGTAATGTCCATGAAGGCAGATATGTTAGCAAATGAAAACTTTTTAGCTACTGCCAAACAGAGATCTAGTGTAAAAAAACTTCTTCAACTAATCGGTATTAGAATGCGGGGTCCATTATCGGCTGCTTGTGATGCTAAGATAACTATGGATAATACAGTCACTACTCCGCTAGAACTAAGTATAGGACAGAGAATAGTAAATATTACTTCTCCAGAAGACGGAGGTGCTCTAACTTATACTCTTTATAGTGTTGTAAATGGATTAGTAGATATAGCTAATGCTACTGGATCTATTAGAATTCTGCCTGCCGATGCTGTTGATGCGGATAAAAAAGTTTTTACAAATTTAGTATTGCAAGAAGGGGCTCTTGTCAATGAGACTGGAACCTTTGCAACAACCGAGGGTGTAAAAACTATTAGACTCAATCAAGGACCTGTAATTGACGGTAGTGTTGCTGTATATGTAACTAGCCCGACTACGGCACAATCGGGAGCATATACAGAAGTTCCAAATATCTACTTTGCATCAGGAGCATCTGACAAGATCTTTGAAGTAGTATATGATGATAATTACAACGCTACGCTTGTTTTTGGTGATGGATCCGTAGGAATATCTCCAGAGAATACTGCTTCTTTCAGAGTTGAATACCGTATTGGAGGAGGAAGTAGAGGAAATATTGAAAAAGATACTATCAATGCTTCAATAACTGTTGGATCTGAAAAAGGAACAATTACTAACATTTCTAAAGGAACTGGTGGAGCTAACGCAGAGACTGTTGAACATGCTAAAAAATATGCTCCACTAAACTTTAGAAGGCAAGACCGTCTTGTAACTCTAGAAGACTACTCTGTATTTGCTAATACATTTATAAGTACTTTTGGAACTGTGGGGAAAGCAACAGCAGCTACTAGGAAAGCCTATGCCTCAGCAAATGTCATTGATATTTATGTCCTTGAAAAAGCTTCTGACATTCAACTTCAAAGAGCTACCACAAACTTCAAAACTCAGTTGCTTGCTGCTATTTCTAAAAAGAAAATGGCAACTGATGATATAGTAATTGTTGATGGACTTATTCGTACTCTAGATCTTGATGTAACAATCAAAATTGATAGAGAGGAAGAAGAAAATTTTGATCAAATTAGATCCAAGGTAAGAGATAAGATTCTAACTTACATGAATGCAGACAATCGGGACTTTGGAGAAGACCTAAATATTTCAGAGCTAAATAGACAAATCTTTGAAGTTGACGAAGTAAGATTTTCCACGATTGATAATCTTGATCAAGATATCTCAATCGACTTCAACGAAATTATTCAGCTAAATAACCTAACTATTTCTGTAATTCTACTAGACTGATGGGCAAAAATAAGTATACACCTAATCCTAGAAACTACTACAAAACTAATTTTGTAGAGTTAGTTGAATTGATCACGCCTGAAGTCTATCAACAGAAAGATCTAGAGCTTAGTGGTACGGAGCTAAATCCAGTTTCAGATCTTATAAACCGTCATGTCTCACTAGCAAATAATATTGCTAATGTAATTTCAATATCTGGAGTTGACGGTACTCATACAAGTTCACTAGGAAATATCAGCGGAATCTCACAGTATTTTGTAAAGCAAAATGAGCTTACTAAAATCAACATCACTCCATTTCTATTTGAATCAAAGATTCTGCTTCCTCTAGGAGTTTCTATTTCAAACTTTGATACGAATTCAGAGTTCAATACCTATCTATCAGAAACTCTGCTACCGTCGATAGTTCCAGCATCGCAGACAAAGCCTGGGGCTTTAGAGGCTAACATAACTACGCTATCAGCATTGACTAACAATCCAGATGCTAGTTCAGTTCACAACTACCTAGTTGATACTTTAGGTTGGTTCTATTTTCTCAATACTTCTGCTGATGGAGGACTTGATTACTCTCCATCTAGTTATGTTCTTTCTTCTTTCAATGATATTTATAGGGGTAAAACCTTAGAGACTGTTGACGGAATCAAGGGTCTAACTGAGTACCTATGGAGAAATAATGAAACTTGTTCTTTTGGATCTTATATTCCTACAAGTTATATTTCTGGAACAGCAGATGCTATTACAGAGCCTAGTGCGGGAGTTCTACCAACCTATACTAGTGGAACCCAAAAGCTTGAAGCTTTACAAACCCTTGTAGATGTAGTATATTCTCCTCTGTATATTGATCAGCAGGATTATACAGTAAAAGACGCATTTGATAGCTTTATCGGGGCTGGAACTTATCTGAATGATCAAATATCAAAAGGCGCACATAGAAAGTTCAATACTATTTTAGGTTATCAGTTTGCGGATATTTCTAATCAAATCGAGAATATTGGACTAATCTACGACATAGAGAATGTTAGAGACGAGCACCTACAATATATTGCGGACCTAATCGGCTTTAGATTACGAGGTAACTCCCCAGCCAAATGGAGGCACCAGCTTCGTTTAGCTTTAGATATATACAAAAAATCAGGAACCTTAGATGCTATCCAAGCTGCCATCAATGCTCTAATCGTTGATTCAATCTTTGATGTTTCTGGTCGAGTTCAAGAGCTTTGGGAATCCTATATTCCACACCTTATTTGGTATTCGCTAGGAACAGAGTCTCCCTTATTCCAAAATCTAAACACCTGGACACCTCGCCTTGCTGCTGATAGTGGGATTTTTCACTATAGCACTAGTAGCTTAGAAGAGAATCTGAAGATTGTTACTGATGGTATCCTGCTGGATTTATATAAAGCCTTTCCTAATAATTTTTTGTTTTATGGAGAGCCTCTGCCTATCCCCCAATTCTGGGAGCTAGACAACGAAGGAAGAGAGGTTAGGCTATATACGATTATTGGAGACCCTGCTATGAAGGGGTTTCATATTCATAAGGTAACTGGTACTGGATTCCAAGCGCGTAAACAGGATGCAAAACTATTTGGAGAAAGTAAAGCATGGGATGAGGCATTAGGTTTTGGTCCCCTAGGTTCGGGTGTTTACATGGCGGGAGACTCGCACCCAGAGACAGGTCAGAGACCAACCTATCTAAAGTTCAAAGGTGATCTTGAATTCCTCTTCAACTATAGGGGAAGGCGAAATTATCCTATGCCTCCTTTTGAGGAAGTAAAATATTATCGAGATAGCACGGTTACTAAACCATTAGTTGAGTTACTAGTAGAACGCTTGAAATGCTTTAGGGTGAAAAGTGCTTTTGCTAATCAAGTAGGAGATTACATTGTCAGTAGTGCAGTAACTGATGGCTCTGATCTTGGAGCTTTGAACGAGTTCCTAATGTTCTTTAGTTCTGTACAAACACCTCCTAATTTTGATGATGTAATGCTGAGTATCTCGGACTACGAGAAGAACCTACTCAGCCTTTGGAACGGAAAGTCCTCTCACCTCTTTATCAACTTTAGAGATACAGACTTTGATTTCTCTAAAACTACACTAGAGGGGGACGGAAAATATGCGCTGTATGAAGCTGCTAGAGTGTCTAAAGAGTTCTCTCCTGCTCATGCAATTACCAGAGTAAACCTGACGGCTAGTGCAAAAGATGATTTCTCAATGTCGAGCACTAAGTTTGACTATCTTGGTCTAGATCATGATGATACTAGAGCGGGCTATACTTCAGCTTCTATATTTGGAAACTTTGAATTTAGTGGCACGCAAATGTCCTTTGCTGCTGGAGGAGGGGATGGTGATCAAGGCTCAAATGATGGCCGTGGAGGTCTAAATACTTTCAAGAGGAAAGATATTAATGATTTTACAGATGCTCTTCTATCAAGCACCACCACAATTTCTGATCTAGGCTCAGTAGCTCGAAGAGCCCTCCGCAGGCGTAATCTCAAGTATCTGCTCCCCCACGAAGGATACTACGATAGAACGGGCTTCAATGGGCCTGTGAGCTACGATCCTTCGACGCTTGAGTATTCCATGCCCTCATCTATTGGAGAGCTTACGCTGGGTTATGTGGCGTCTGCTGGCAAGTTCCACCCTGTTGTAGATCCAATCAACCCCTCTGGGGTATGGAATATTTGTGAAGGACTAGGATCATCAAGAACTTTCTCTGGAATTGATACAAGTACAACCTTCCCATATAGAGGACTTTTTGCATTAGGTTCTAATGCAAAAATGCCAGAAATAACTTCAGCTACTGCTAGATATGTTGATCGCGGACAGTTACCAGAAATCTACAATACTATGCATGAGCTATTCCAAGCCAAGGCTTTGGATAATGGGTTGCAAATTCTTTCTTCAACCTCTGTGTATGACGCTGATGCTTATTGGAAGAATAATGCTCTTAGCTTGGCAAATACGGCAATTGCAAGTGGTTATGTTCTAAACTCATTTGCTGACTATGAAAATTTCCAATTTGGAAAGGGCGTTCACAAGCTGCATAGAGATTATTGCAAGTATTTTGCAAAACACCCGCTTGGTTTGAACGAGACTGAGAAGACTGGCGGAAATATATTTGCCCAGGTGTTCGGACTTGGATTATATAACTGTGATTTCAAACTAGATGGATCTGCTGTAGGAAATCTAGTAGCATCAAGTGTTACTACAGCAAGTGCAATCAATGCTGCTAATGTTTGGAAAGAAGATGGGGATGGAACTTTTATCGCTAGTGATTCTGGAGATAGCGTTATTCCTTTATCAGGAACCTGGGTGTCTGGAAATGTAAACAATGCAGAGTATAGAAATCCTGCTATCCTTAGTGGCATCGAGTTCTGTGATATATCAGGAGCACCAGGAAGAAATCAGTTTACTATTTTTGATATTGATTCTAGCTATAGAGTTCCTGGGATGGAGAACTATCTTATTGGAAATCGAGTAATCAAATGTAAATCTTTAGGGGGTCTACCTAGACTACGGTTTGATTTATCTTCATACGGGGATAGAAGAAATTATTTTATCAAGGATCACAAGTTCAATCTCAGGATCAAATCGCTTGTTGCTGAAGAATACTCCCCTATTCTTGGAGGGGGTAAGCTGGGAGTTTGGATCCACACGCAACCAGTTAGTGGCCTTCTGTGGACATGGACCCCTAATCAAAAATGGCAACCTGTTAGAGAAGAGCGTCTTTCCATTCCATTAGTAACAAATAATCTAGCTCATATTTATCAGTTCCCTGTAAAGAATCCAGATCCATCACAAAAAACATATTGTTTAGGTAATATTTATAAACAAGACACTGTTGTCAATAACAATACATTGAACAACATCAAAGAGTCCTACTTTGAAACATTCAATGTAGAATTCGATACTAGAAACTTTACAGTAGAAAATAACTCGGAGTATCTTGATGTTATTCCAATTAGAAGTTCTGATTATAGCATTACGGAACAAGTAAACAGAGATAATACTAACTATATTGTAGAAATATTTTTTGTTCCAAATGCAAATGAGAAAAAGTATATGCTTCTAGATTCCATAGAGCTTCAAGATCTAACCTTACGGGATTACGCTGGGATAGGAACTGGTCACGGAATAAAAAGTAGCGGTACGCCTTTACGACCTTTTGTAAAAGAAAATAAGTTAGAACTATCAAAAGATCAACTTCATGATATTCTAAAATTCTATAATGGATTGATAGGACAAGGTGTTGGACAGTATGCAACTAATATTGCCTCTAGAGATGCAACAATTACATCTGGAACGCTAGAGGTTAGTGGTGGTAGCAGACTTAACTATAGAATTCATCCAGAGTGGGGACCACACACCAAAGATGGTACATACGAAAACTATACAGAAGTGGAGTTTGAGAACTAATGAGAGGCGTTGTAGAAATCTGGGAGGGAGATAATCTTCTATTACAAGAGCCCAACATGCTTGTTGATGGTGCAGGAGAGTTATTAGCGGATATAATGACAGTATCCCCATCTCTTTCTGGTATCGAGGATCATGCAACTTCTTCTATTTTAGATGCTTCTAACTATAGAGTCCAAGCAATTTCTTTTGGCACAGGTTCTTATTATTATAATAATGGTGCTAGAAAGTTAGATTCTAGAAAATCTTCCCTTATAACAAACACTTATGCTAATTTATTGAATATTGGTAGTATAGCTATAGCTCCCTTTGTTTATACTCCAAAGGTTGCTAGTTTTGTATATTATCACCCAAACTTTACTAATAGTAAAGATGGAGTATCTCTAAGAATAGATGAAGCTACATTGGACCAGCTTCCAACAGCACCCAATCCAGCACTAAGAACTTTAGAAAAAAATACAGATATATCAGCTACAGTAGCGGGAGTTTCTGTTAGTTCTATATTCCCTGGAAATGGGCAACATTGTAATTTCTTGCCTTCAGCTATTATGAGTGCTATTATGGAAAATACTATTTTTTCTTCAACTATTGAAGATTATTATACCGCTGCTAGTTTACTGGGAGCATTTCCAGAGGGCAGTAGTACACCTTATAGTAACATCAATAATTCAGTAAGAATATATTATTCTGATACAAGCATCAAACCTACAACTAAGGTTGTTGGGGTTTTCAATGAAGCCAGTTCTATGGATGTTTCTGGCTTCGTTACTAATGTAATGTCTTCTGTTCCTGATGCAACTTACGAAATGAGTAGTACATCAAGCGGTTTATGCTTGTCCGCACCAGCAGAAGAAGCTTATGAGGGTTTCCCTTTTGTAGAATATTCCTTACTTATTGGCTCTGGAGATTTAGGGCATGTAAATGCATATGGAGGAATTTATCATATTGGGCTATGGTCTATAGATATGCAGAAGTCTATTCAAAATGGAAATAGTCCACCGTTCGGCTTTAGTGTACTAAATAATCCTAGGAAGTATAAATTATTCTGTAGAAAAGGACTATCAAAAAATCTGTGCTTTATTACAGATGATACCGAATATAAAGATCTCACGCTTAAGTGGAAGGTATATTTTAGATGAAAAATTTTGTTGATGACATGGGTATCAATGGACACCTGACGATTATTCGTAGATGGAATACGGGTCAGGAAGAAGTCCTTTTAGATGATAGTAACATAATTGTATCAGGAATGGGCGTTGGTCTGTCCTATCTTTTTACTGGATCTGGCTCTGATAGTGTTCTTGATTATCAAATTGATCGTTTCCAAGTAGGGGTCTCAGGACCTCCTACAGGAGGTGTAACCAGTTCTATTTATGAACTCTCAGGGCAACTAACCAATACAGAATACGGAGCGGGAAGCAACCTATTCATAAGTGTAAACGGCCAGCTTACGAATGGATCCCTAACTACAGATAGAGCGTTTGCTCTTATTCCAAAAAACAAAATAACCAGAATTGGTGATTCTTCAGTGAGATACACTCTAGTTCTTGATGAAGAAGCTTGTAATGATTTGACTAGAGATGGTAACGATGCTAATATCAATGAAGTTGGGATGTTTATGAAAAATCCAACAGGGAATACTACTGACAGATCCATTTTAGTTTGTTATCGTACATTTAGTAATATCAGAAAGACTAATGATTTTAGTCTCATCTTTAGGTGGACATTGAACTTCTAAAATGCCTTTCAATAGAAACGATATCTATACCAGTAGCGGAAGCGTTCAGCTTTTCAACGAGTGGGTTCCTTATGTGTCCAAGTTTGACACAAGCTCTTTCTATAACTGGGAGCAAGACAACCTGCCTCTATACGATTTAGAGGAGCGCACCTACGAGCTTTGGGAGCAGAACGGGTACAATACTTCTGCTGGTATCCCTGGGTTAGCTCTTACTGTCTCTGCCGACGCTGCTAACACACCTGAAGGTCAAGCTGCCTTGCTTGCAAATAGAAATATTTTTACCAATCTCAGTTCCTGTATTGCGGCTATTCCTAAAGTTGTAAGATTTCCTGTTCTTGTTGAAGTTGGTAGCTTTGGAGACCTTGGTAATTTAGAGCTACACAATTTCCGAATTGAGGAGGGTGGCTCTATTGAGATTATCAATAGAAATTTTGCTAGAATGTATGATGTTTCTAGTGAAAGCAAAATCGTATCAGTTAATCCATCTTACAATCAGTCTCACAATCTAGCATATAGAGTTAGTTCTTTAGATACAAGTAATACACTAACCGATACTTCTTGTGTTCATCTTGGTGTTACAGTATTGAGCAGTGCTGGCGACACAAGATCAACAAATAATGGCAATAGGGTTCTTTATCCAAAACATAATCTAAGAAAAGCTCCATTGTCTGTTGCTTTAGGACAAACTGTGCTTGGTGGGGCTACAGTAAATAGATTTGATTTAGCTCCGTATGAAGCACTTGATTATACAGCCTTTGATAATACTTTAGGCAGTATTGATATTAGTGCAACAAATCAGGCAACTACTAATACTATTTATAGAGATGTCCTTGGAACTAATGAAGTAGGATTAGGAGGTTGTTTATACATCAATACACTTGGAAAGATTACAGTCAAAAACTGTGATGGTCCTATTTATATTAGAAACTTCTTTGTTGATGCAGCTAAAAATACAGCAGCAGTCAATAATTACGGTATTGAAATTATAAACTCAGATGTGCTTCTTGAAAACTGCACAGCGATGAGAGCTAATCTTGCTGGTTGGAAATTCAACAACTCTAAGGTTGTTCTATCAAGGTCAGCCTTCTCTTATAGAAACTATTCTATATCCTCGGTAAATGATAGATACCCAGAACTAGGATATGGATTCCATGCAGTAAATAGTGATGTTTCGATTAGCTCGTTACCCCTTGGTGAAGATTTTACTTCTATAGGAGACAACGGAGCATCTGGATCTGATTGTAAGATTGTTGCTTCAAGAAACTATGCGGGCTTTGTCCTCGATAATTCAAAGCTAACTGGAGGTGTCCGAAGGTTGATTGCAACCGAGTCTGCTAGAGGTAGTGTACTAGCATCAGAGCTAAATACAGGTTA
>JGI10211J14876_10000222_pt1 | contig 23637 bp, 22 predicted proteins | sample Etolagsediment_FD_14876 | JGI IMG/M metagenome (IMG submission 14876)
AAAAAAAAAAAAAAAAAAAAAAAAAAAAAGTTTTTATGCTTTTATTTTAAAAAAGTTTTGTTCCGAGATTCGAGTAAATGCCGAAAAAACGATCACTTTTTTCGGCATTTACTATTTTTCAAGATCATAAAAAAAAGATTTTGTATTGTAACTTTTAAAAAGACCAAACATCGATCAACAACTTGTTCTAGGACAGAAAGGTACGATTTGATCACTAAAATGATCGTTTTTTCGGCATTTTTTGATTTTCGACCAAAACCTTGAAAAGTTAGCAAATTTCAAAATTACATTTTTTTTCCGAGTTTTCAAAACTCTGAAAACTAGTTACTCCGGTTTCTCTCTTGATGAAAATTCATTTTAAAATAAAATAAAATTAAGTTGTTTATCCCTTATAATGTATATACATGGAAAAATAAAGTAATACCGTATACCGTTTCATCTATTTTGAGTTAAAAATCTAATATCGTATCCAGTGACGAAATGACCAATAACGTATAGAATGTTTCGACGTCGAAAAAAATGAAAAATTCAATACCGTCTATTTTTCAAACTGAATGAAAAAGTACCATAACGTCTTCGTCACTCGGGTTTTGAGATTTTTGGCAAAACTCTGAAAACTAGTTCAAATCTTGAAAACTCTGAAAACTAGTTTTGAAAAAAAATGATTTCCAAAATATTTGAAGATTTTGTGATATATATAATTACAATGGATCTTATTAAAACGGAAAAATCGGCGTTAATTGTTTACAATATTAAAGACAAATCTGATCTCATCAAAGCTTGTGTTGATGACATCGATGATCAATTATTGGAATATCCACCTATTATTGTTTATGGAAAAAAGTTGAAACAGAGAAGATGTGTTGGATTTTTCAGTGACACTAGTGAGGGTTATGAATATTCTGGACAAACTGCTGATTCAAAGCCTTTAACTAAAAATCTTAAAGAGTTGTTGGATTTTGTCAATGTTAAATTCAAGTCAAAATTTAATGGTATTTTAGTAAATAAGTATAAAGATGGTAAGGACTATTTATCAGCACATTCGGATGATGAAAGGCATTTAGATGATTGTGGTGTTGTGTCGATTTCTTATGGGGCGACTCGGAAATTCAGGATAAGGGATATGTTGAATAGGATTGTGATGGATGTTCCTACGAAAACAAATCAGATTATTCATATGGAGGGTGATTTCCAGAAGGAGTTTAAACATGAGATTCCTGTTGAAAAGAGAGTGAAGGATACGCGGTATTCATTCACTTTTAGAAAACATTTAAAATAAAATAGTGGATAATATATTATAAATGCCGAGGCCTAAAAAAAATTATAGATGTCCGAAGTGTAAAAAAAAATTTAAGAAAAAGTGTAATTATGAATATCATGTTTATGAAAAAATTAATCCTTGTACACTTATGGTTGAGAATGAATATGGAGAATTAATTGATCCAAATGAACATAAAAAATATAGATGTAAATATTGCTGTAAATTTTCATCGAATAAATCAAATTTTAATAGACACACAAAAAGGTGTGAGAAAAAATTCAAATTAAAATATAAATCCATAATATGTCATCCACAAATAAGAAAAGAGATAGAAAAAGAAATATATGATTCTGTCATAGAAAAAGGAAAAATTGTTATTAATAATAATACAACTATCAACAACCATGGTACTATTAATAATCATAATACCATTAATAATGTGATAAATAATACAATTAATGGAAATATTATTATTAATAATTATGGTAGTGAAAAAATGGATCATATTGATGATAATTTTTTTGCGAAATTATTTGATAAACCAGAAAAATCTGTTCCAAATTTAATAAAAGAAATTCATTTTAGTAAAAAAGCGCCAGTAAATCGTAATTTATATTTGAATGGTCCAAGAGATAATGTTATATATATTCATCATAATGGAGATTGGTTAGTGAGGAGTAAAGATAGAACATTAAGTGAGTTAATAGCAAAGAATTTTGATAGAATAGACGATTTTTATGAAGGTAATAAATCTGAACTTGGTGATAGAGAACAAGTTAAATATGAACGATATGCTGATAAGTATGACAATAATGAAAATAGATTTGTTATACGAAAAGATGTGAATGAAGTTATTCACGATGCATGTAAAACAAATAAATAATATTATATTATTTTATATGATAAGTTACATTCTTATTCTTTTGTTTATCATTTTTATTTTTATTTTCATATTTTATAACACAACATCCTCAAAAGAAGGTTTTCAAAACTTAACAATGCCAGAGTATACACCATATATTAGTAATCCATTTGGAAGTGGAGAGGAAGTTAATAATTATGGTTATGGGAAAGATTGGTATCAAGAGCCTGATGCTAATGGTTTACCATTTTCTCTTTTAAAAAGTACAACAGTTGATCCAAAATTAGTTGTTTTGCCTGAACAATTAACTGAAACAAATCGTAAATATATAATGGGTATTGTTAATTTTGATGATGATTTTTGTAATTTGATAGATACCCGTACATATACAAAATATGTAAATAAGGATTCTTTGACTGATTTGATGAATTTGACTAGATATGAAAATCTTGTGTATTCGCTTGATGAAGAGCCTACTGAACCAATGTCAAAGAATGAAAGGGCAATGTTTTTACATAAAATTAATAAACACACGTGGAAGAATCGTTGGGAAGATTATAATCCCAATGTTGATTTCAGTTTGAATAATAAATATATTGAATCGAAAATTAGTGATGTTAATGTGTTAAACAGTTTTATTACAAATAGATTTAATGATGTTCAAAATAATTTACTTTCGCAGAATGATTTATTACTTTTTGGAAAAAGTAGATATGTTCCATTTATTTATAAAGTTACAAATATTCAAAAAGGTGGTGATCAAATTGTATATGAAATCAAAATTGTCTTGTATAGGGATAATATTCAATATGTTCCTTATTTTTATTATAAAGGATTTGTGGTAGAAAATGAAAATGGAACAAAGATTGCTCAAATATTTAATTTCCAATTTATTGGATATTTTCTCACTAATATGTTGCTTATTCCAAATGGTGTTGAAATTGGAAATGAAAAGATTTATCAATATTATGATCTAAATAAAAATTATAGACTTTATGATGATACAATGGAACGCAATTTATTAAAAACAGCTTATGCAGTTCAGGAGCATAAGGATGCGTTCAAACTTAAGAATCAATATGCATGTTTTTCAACTAATTATTCAGCATATATGACCCCAAGTGCGACATCCAATATTTTATTAACTGATGATAATAAAGATAGTTGTCAATCTATTTATGATAGTTATGGTCAAAAAAAAGCATCTGGAATTTGGGATAAACCTTGTTCAAAAGATAATGAATGTCAGTTTTATATGGCTAATCAAAATTATCCGAATAAGAAGGGGAAATGTAATAAATCGACTGGATTTTGTGAATTGCCATTGGGAATGAAAAATATGGGGTATCATTACTTTATACCATCTAATGTAAGCGAACCATATTGTTACAACTGTAAGTCAGAAAAAAAATGGACACCAATAACAGATTTAGATACTTGTTGTTGGGAACAAACAAATAAGAAAAAATATCCTTTCTTAAAATCACCAGATTTTGCATATAAAGGTGATCTTAATGATCGAATAAATTATTCGAATAGTGAAAGTTGCTATCGAGATTCCAACGGAAACATGCAATGTAACTATTAAATAAAGCCATAATTTTTCAGTGATTCTTTGTTACAATTATTGTAACCAACGAAATACTTACAATTTTCATTGTTGGTATTTGTATAAAATCCCTTCTCATACAGAAATTTCTTTGAACTGTTTGATTGACATAATGGTTTTTTTTCATCACCAAACCCAACACTAAATCTACTTAATTTATTATATTTAAATTCTGGGAGTTTATTGAATAATACATAATTATTTTTGAGAATATTCATGGTTTGTGAAATAATTTTATTATCATGTTGTTTATTTGTTAATAGGTAATATTGTATTGATAAAATATTGAAATCTGGTTTGAATCTGTGATAATATATACCATTTATTGATTTTGGTAGGAATGTTAAAATATCATTTAGGTCAATTATACTTTTATTAAGAAAACTGTTTTCTTGGTATATTTTGTTGGATATGTCGTCAATTGGTAATAATATATAATTTTTCATGTGGTTATTTGTAAAAAACATACTTAAGGAGTATGATGGAAAAGTAGTTTTAAAAACGGCTAAATCTATTTCATTGTTATTTAGTGCATTTAAAACGTCTTCATTATTAGATTTGAAAACATAAATAAAATCAACACCTTCCTTTAATTTTGTAAATTGAGCTAATCTACTGAAAGTTTGATAACTACTACTTTTAGTATTTGTAATACCAACTTTCATTTTATTTTTTATAGAACTTAATCTTTCAATTCCCTTATCTTTTCTAATAATCATAAATAAATACAATTTATATGAATTACAAATATAAAGGATATTCATGTTGTTTGAAATGGTATCTCCAACTTTTTTTTGATAATAATTATTTATAGCAATTGATGATGAATTAATCATTCCAACTTTATTTTCATTTAATGCGTTGATGAGATCTAGAGAGGTGTTATATTTAATCAATTCTATTTTTATTCTGTTTGTTTTTTCCATTATCAGTTTTGATAAAAGTTCGGTATATTTATCTGGTTTTTCATTATATAATGTAATATTATTCACTTCATATCCTATTTTTAGAGTATTATAATTAAAAATATTATCAAAATATGGTTTGTTGTGTTGTTTCAATTTAATAATATTATCATTTAATTCACCATGATAAAATGGAAGATAAAACGTATAAAATCCTTCAATTTGTTTGCGATTTCGCATAATCAAATAAATATAGAAAATAATCATTAAAATAATAATAATTATTGAAAAATGAATGATACTCATATATATAATTGTGTGTTTTTTTTTCTATTATAATTTAATGATAAATAAACTCAAATATGCAATCATTTTGTTTATTGTAATCCTAATTTTAACATATTATCTCAAGCCTGATATGTTAGCAAATAATTCTGTTTCAATGGTTTCTACATATGTTATTATAGTTGCTATTATTTGTTTCTACTTAATGATACTTGTTGAGTATTACTTACCTATCAAAAAATAATAATCAATAATATATGGCTATTGAAATGATAATTAAAAGGAATAAGGCCATTCAGGATCCTGTAGATTTAATAAAATATTTAGATGATAAAAATAAAAAATTATTAGTTAATAATTCTTCAAGAAAAAGTAATAGAATGTTTTATATAATATGTTTAGTAATAGCAATCATTGTGGGTTTAATATTTTATAATAAAATGTAATTCCCATTATATGAGTGAAACTGAAAATGTTGAAAATGTTGAAAATGTTGAACAAGTTGAACAAGTTGACGATAATGTAGTTAATGATGAAGTTGAGGAAGAAGAAGATTTTTCAGATTCTGATAGTGATGAAGTTGAAACGATTGATGTTACCAATGAACCAATGTATCATATCTTGAGTGCATTCTTTGAAGATGAAGATGGTCTTAATATTGTAGATAGATTAAGTGACTTAGTAAAAGCTGTGAATAACAATACCAAAACTTTGAATAAGGTTTTAAAAAGTTTGGCTAAAAAAGAATAGACATAATTATAAAAAAAAAAATAAAAATGAAAATTAAAATTAAAAAAAAGAAAATTTTTAATTTTAATTCATGAATAAAAATACTGGTATCTTAATTTACAAGGATGGAAAGTATTTTGTCTCCAAAACAGAAATAACAATTTTGAATACTGCGATTATAGGAGATAAAGTAAGAACACAAGATAATGAAGTTGTTGAAGTATTCAATAGATCAACATCTTGTATTGTTGGTGTTTTGAAACTCAGTGCTAGGGTTAAATATGGAACAAATAAAAGAGGTGTTCCAATATATTTATTTAACCCTTATCACCATAAATATCCTAAATTTTTAGTTTGTTCTAATAAGCGAAGTTCGCGTGATGTTTTTTGTACAATTTCGTTCAATAAGTTTGATAAAGTTAGAAATAAACATTTTGGTAAATTGAAACAAATTATTGGTGAAGTAAAGAATTATCATGATGAAATCCAATATATTCTAACACAATATTGGTTAAATTTCCCTAGAAGTAGTACAATTGTAAGGAAGAACAGTTTGAGTAATCAAATTAAGATTGATGTGACTAAAGATGCTGATTTACAATTGAAGATTAGGGATTATAAAGTTGTTTCTATTGATCCTATTGGTTGTAAAGATGTTGATGATGCTTTTCATTTTTCAGAGAATATAACTACTTGTGAAGTAGGAATTCATATTGCTGATGTTCTTTATTATCTAAATAGATGTTTGGATAATATTGTTAAAGCGAGATTTTTTACAATTTATTATGATGGTGGGAAAAATAATATGTTTCCTAATATTTATTCAGAGAAGTTGATGTCATTACTTCAAGATAAGAATCGGTATGCTTTATCTGTAATTTATAAATATGATAAATACAGTGGTGAGTTGATCGAAACAAAAGTGAAAAGATCGATTGTTAAAAATTATGGACAATATTCTTATGATTATATTGATGATCTTTTTAAAAAGGATCGATATAAAAATCCAGAAGAGAAAATGATTATTAATCTCAAAAGATTTATGACTGAAATATTGGGACTGGAAGTTGATTCACACAATTTAATTGAATACTTTATGATTAAAACTAATGATTATATTGGTGAATTATTGTTTGACAATTTTGGTAACAAAACGGTTATTAGGAAACATGTTTCTTCAGAAGAACAATTGACTGAAAGTGTTGATAGTGATTTGGAAAAGTTTTTAAAATTGAGGATGATGAAAAAAGCCACATATCAGTTTGCAAATGATAATAAAAGTGAAAACAAACATTATGGTTTAAATCTTATGAATTATGTACATTTCACTTCTCCTATTAGAAGATATAATGACATATTAGTACATTCTTTAGTGTATAAATATTTAGGAATTGAACCTGATTATATACCAACAATAGATGATTTTATATTGGAAGAGATGAATTATATGGAGAAGAATATTAATAAATGTGAAAGAAAATTAAATAGGTTAAAGCTTATTAGGAGTTTTGAATTAATTAATAAGATTGAACCAATTATTGAAGATGGATTTGTCACTAGTTTGAATGAAAAATGGATATATGTTTATATTCCAAAGTATAAACTTGAAGAGAAAATCAGACTAATTCCATTAAAGTTTCAAGAGTTGTATAAAGTTGAATTATGTAATAATAACAAATTAATTAAAGTTTATAAAAATGACGAGTTAGAAGTTAAATACAAATTGTATCAAAAGTTGAAAGTTGAAATAACCCCATTCTTAAATGAATCATTATTTCAAAATAAAATCAAGATTATTTGTTTCTGAAAGCATTAAACTAATTCAGTATCGGTTCCTCACTGAATTGTAAATTCTCATAGCATTTTTTCCAGAATATAGTTTTTTTCTTTGATTTGATAATAATCCACTGAATATCCATGTTGGTAATTTTACAATTAAGTTATTTACTTTTCCTGATAATGAACTTGCTTTTATTTGATTTATTTTATTTAAAATACCTCGGTAGAAGAGTGCTTCTTTGTATATTTGATGAAATCTTACATAAATTGGTGATCTTCTGTTGAAGGTTTGTTCTGCTTGATTTATATTATTGTTATCTCTTTTTTCGCAATTGCATCTTAATGGATCTGGATATACATAGTAGTAAATATTTTTCATTAAGTAATCTTTGAAGCCTTCATCTGAAAGGAAATTATATCCATCGCCACATTTTAGTGATTGATATTTATTGTGGTTTGTTATGTTATTAACAAGTTTGTCATTGTAAAGTTGGTATTCAACATTACATTTTAATTGTGAGAAATGGACAATTTTATTTTTTGCTAACCAAATTTCCCGGCTATTTAATTTGGTTTTTGTTTTATTTTTATAATCATAAAAGTTAAAGTAATATCTTTTGTTGTCTTTATTAAAATTTCCGGCAGATTCTACAGCTTTAATTATTTTATCGTAATATCTTTCTCTAAAAATTAAAAAAATTAAGCCGTCTTGATTTCTTGTAATTGATGAAGCATCCATTGCTGCGATACCTTCGACAGTATTTGTTAAAGTATTGTCTACATAATTCATGTAAGGAATTTTTTGACAAGATCGATTTACACTCATACAATTAACATTACTCATGTTACAATATATTATAGCATATAAGTTTTTTTTTATTTTAAAATTTCTAAAACAATTTATATTAATTTACAATGGGTAATTCTACATCTGAAGAACAACAACCTCAATACAGAGAGTACACCCCAAATTACAGTCATAATTATTTGTATAGTGGCACAACTAATCAAAATAATAAACAACAAAAACCAGCACAATCTAAAACTTACTATTTACCACAAAAGAGAAATTTTAATCAAAATCAATATGTTAATCAACCTCGTATTACAAATCCAAATGGTCAAGTTCCAATGCAAAGACAACAACCCATAAATTATGCTCAACAACAGTATGTACAACAGCAACAAAGAGTACAACAACAAAAACAACAGTATCAGAGGCAACAACCTCAACAATTAGTTGAACGACCATTAACAGGTAGAACTAATAATAGATTAGGAATGCAATTTCAATATCCAAATGGTAATTTAAATATGGGAAATGTTAATTCAACTATGGAAAATCTCAGTCAAATTGAAAGAAATGAGAGAGAAGTTTTTAATAGAGAACAGAAAGAAAGAGAGAAAACTTTTGAAAATGAACAAAGAAAGAGGCGTTCTTTTTTTGATGATGAAATTAAAAAATTCGAAAAAAATTATGATCCTTATGCTATTTTAGGATTGGATAAGTATTGTACATTGGTTGAACTTAAGAAAAAGTATAAAAAGATGGCTGTTAAGTATCATCCTGATAGGAATAATGGTCAAACGGGTGATGAGTTTAAATTAATTACTCAATCTTATTTATATATTTTGAAGAAGAAGGAGGAGGATAATAGTTTAAGTGATAAAATTAATAGGCAAGTAACTCATCAACAATATGCAGATAATATTAATGAGCCGAGGGAAAACATTTATTTGGACAAAGATAATTTCGATTTAGATAAGTTTAATGAGATATTTAATCAATATAAAATTCCAACAGCTTTCGATAATGGATATAGTGATATGATGAGTACTAATAATAAGGGTAGACTTACACAAGAACAACTTACTGTTGGTAATAAAGGTGAAATTTTCGGAAATGATTTTAACATTGATGTTTTCAATAAAACTTTCAAAAATGCTAAAACAAGTCGTAGTACACAAATTACTCAATATAATGAGCCACAAGCTGTGAACACATCTAAAAATATGCAATTCAGTGAATTGGGTGTGGATCAAGTAGATAATTATGGAGTAAAAAATGATGGATTAGGTTACACAGATTATAGAATTGCACATCAAGATGAAACCATGCTTATCGATGTAGACAGCGTTAAAGTAAAATCTTATAAATCAATTAATCATTTGAAAGCGGATAGAGAGAATATATCTTATAATCTCTCTGATGAAGATAGAAGATTAATTGAATTAAGAAAACAACAAGAAAGTGAGAGAGAACAAAGAAGGTTAAACAACATGAGATCTCACGATAGAATAGTTGGTGAACAATACAACAGGATTAATCACCTTATGATTTCTAATAGACCAGCTCCAGCAAGACAAAATCAACAAAGAACTATAGGTTATTAACTTATTAACCTATTGATTGTGAATAAGCAACATTTGACTCCCTAAAACGTCGTTTTTAAATTCTTTATAAAACTCTTTGACATTGACTATATCCAATTCAATGTCATCTAAACTTTGTTCAACTTCATTAAAAACACTTTCTAAAACATTTTTCTTTAAAATATTTTTATTCATTAAATATTCCAAAATATTTAGAACAACATCTTTTTTAGCCTGATATTCAAACAAATAATCAAACAAAGTTAATAAATTATCATTTATAGATTCCATATTATTCTTTAATAAAAATGTAATCTTTTTGTAATGATTTTTCAATAGATTTTCTTTAATATCAACTTCATAATCTATTGGTTTTTTAATTGGTGTTTGTTTTGTCCCTTTTGGAACAAAGGTGAATACATCCAATAACTTTTTCAAATAATCCTTAATATCCAAAAGCATAAATTGTTCTCTCTTTGGATACTTAGATTTATCAATACCATTGATTAATTCAAGATATCTCTCAACATGAGATTTTCTCAATGTTTTTTCAACACGGAATGAACTAAACTTCTTATCACTTACAAAAAGCCTCATTAATACATGAATACACTCAATATAGAAACAATCTTTATCCCCTCCATTTTGAGTAAAACTAATCAACTTATTCAAAACATAATTGATTAAAAACAAAGGAATATCACCAGAATAATACAATTTTACAATAATCTCATAAAACCCAAAAATTTTCCTACTCAACTTGTATTTCTCCTCATCCTCCAATTTATTCTCTGAACTCAACAAATCATCCATATATTTTTCCCTAGCTAAAAACTCATTTTGTAAAGTATTTATAAAAACTTTCTTCAAAGACAACTCCGAATAAATATTCTCATCCAACTCCTTTATATTGTTAAAAGGACCCCTAAATTTATTATTAAATTGACCATTTTTTGGAACCCAATAAAACTTATTAGTTTCCTTCTTTATTGTCACCAAATTGTGATAAAAAGTTTTGTCCATCCATATATTCTTAATGACTTCCAAATATATACATTGGAATTTAATATCATGGATTGTTTTTTGATAAATATCCCTAGAAATAATATCTAGAACTGAACTATTTTCTATTTTTTTGATATCACAGACCAACTTTTTCGAAATAATTCCGAAAGTGTTCTTACTGATCTTATTCATGTTGGATTTGATAATTTCCTCTATTTTCTCATTCTCACTACTAGCCTCGTACTTTTTCCACTCACTATCATTCTTTTTATTAGAATAATTAGAGTATTTTTTTGTCAACGTGAAAACAGGTTTAATAAAATCTTGTTTCTGTATTTTATCATATCCAACTAAAAAATTATCAATTCTTTGAATATTATCCGAATTAACGTAGGTATCCAAAGAATACTCCTTAAATTTATTTCTGATTTCAATCATTGAACTCATAATAAATATTTCGGTTTTTCTTTTTAAATCAAATTAAGTTTTTTTATAACAATAATAAAAAAAATGAATAATTTAAAAAAAAAATACATATTTTATATAGTATACCATGTGTGATTATATCCGTACCGTAATGATTAAAGATATTATTATCGAGCCACATAAGATTAATAAAAAAATTGATGATGTTATTCTATTCAATTTGAAAAGACTTGTTGAAGGACGATGCTTAGATAAAGGATTTGTTCGTGAAGGTTCAGTAAATGTTATTAAGCGTAGTGCTGGATTTTTTTCTGGAAGTTTGTTTAATGCATCTGTAAAATTTAGAATTGTTTATTCATGTGATTTATGTAATCCAAGTAAAGGAGATAAGATTAAATGTACAGTAACAAATATTAATGAGTATGGTATTAAAGGTGAGTTGGGTGCTTTGAGAATTATGGTTCCAAAACAGATTCAAAGTGATAAATCCATTTTTAAAACTATCAAACCGGGTGATGAGATTGAAACTGTTGTTATTGATAAGAAATATGATATTAATGATAAATTTATTACAGTTGCTGCGATGATTGATGAAGATAAATTGTTTGCTAATATGGAAGAAGAGGATATTACTGTTCCTGATGAAGCAAATGCCAAGAAGAATACAACAAAAGAGAAAAATGGAATGGTGTTCCAATTGTCATCTATGGAGGTTCTTGAGAATGATATTGATATTAACAGTATTGCGAATGAGTTGGAATTATCTGATTCTGAGGATACTGATGAGTTTTATGGAAGTAATGTATCCGAGGTTAAGACTGAAGATATGGAAGAGGAAAGTGACATAGAGAGTTATGAGGAGTTGACTGGAAAGAATGATGTAAATTTACAAGATACAGATATCTTGATGCATGCAAATGATCCAGATGAACAAGAGGAGGTCGCCGATTCAGAAGAAGAATCTAATGAAGATGTGGAAGAAGAATCTAATGAAGATGAAAGCGAAAGTGAAGATAGTGAGGGAGAAATGAGTGGGGGCAACTTGTATGTCAAGAAACCTAAGAAAGATGTAATTGATGTTGATTATAGTGATGATAGTGATTCTGAAGATTCCAGCATTGATTATTAATGTTTAGGTAATTAACTTAAAGAATAGTATAATTTTTTAATTAATAATTATGATGAGTACATATTCAGATATAAATCAAAATGGTGATGTTTTTCTTAGTACTATAGAGATCAATCAGGATAGTATTGATACTAACAAGATTGATGATTTAAAGAAGAATATTATAGATACTAAGAGGAGGGTTATAAAAGAAGTGGGGAAATTGAATAAGTTGGAACATATGGAGATTTTTAAGATTTTGAGAAGTCATAATGTAATTTATTCTGAAAATGTTAATGGTATTTTTATTAATTTATCTCCTGTGAATATTGGTGCTTTAAATGATGTAATTCTTTTCATTAATTATGTTAAAAATAAGAATATTGAGTTGTTGGAAAAGGAAAGTACATTACAAAAGACAAAGGAGGAGATTTTTGGGACGAGTGATAATAATATTAATAATTTGGATTCTAAGATTAAAATGTTGAAGAGTAATTTGAAAAATGGGTTGGAAACATTTACCGATTAGTTAATTTATTTTTGTAATAAAAAATAAAAAAGTGATTTAAATTATGATATAAAAATTAAATTGTTGATATAAGTATCAAATGTTGTCATTAGAATCTTTGATTAATTATATTGAACCTAAACAAATTAGTTTGAAAGATAACAAACCGCTTTTTGTGCCGAAAAAGGTGAAAGAAAAGGTTTATATTGCTCCAACTAATAAAAAATTACCAGACTTTTTTTCTGATTATTTTGGGGATAGAGTGGTTGATTTCAATCTTTATAAAAACAGAAATTTATCTGGGAATGAATTTTTTAATTTTATCAATTCACTTTTAATATGTATTGATAATTCATATTTAATCCTGAAGGATGATATGAGAAAAGAGAAAATCAAATCTTTATTGAAGGATTTGATTGTTAATTTTGATGAACAAAATCTTTATTACAAATTTAATTATAACAAAAATAGGAAAATTACAAAAACTAAAATTCAGGAATATTTGTACAAAGTTCTTAAAAATACAACAAAAAGAATTGATGGATTAAGTGATAATTATGTTGATCAATTTATTGTTGATTATTTTGGTGTAAATCTTGTAGTTTTTAATGTTAATGATGATAATATTGTATTTGAAAAAAGTTATATATTGAATACAAATCGATTTGAAAATAAATTCAGTAAATTAGTCCCAATTTTGTTCATTTGCGTCCAAGATGGAAAATTTCATTCCGTTCTCAAAAATGACGGTGAATCAGTTGTAAAATACAGTGAAAATAAGGATTTGATCAATAAATTATACATTAAATTCAAAATAAATATTAACAGAAAGGAACAAGAAGGCATGACTTTAGCAGCACTTAGGATTTTAGCGGAGGAAAAGGGAATAGAAATTACAAAGGAATCGGAACAAACTGGTAAAACAATCTTTAAAAAGAAGATTGAACTTATTGATGAATTGGGTCAGTTAGACTTTGTCTAATGGGTTAATCATAAATTTTTTGTTATTATTTTTATTTTACAGATTTAATAAAAATAATTTAAAATACTTTTTATATTCATAACTATATATGAGTTTTAAATTGTCATCTGATAAGTTTAACAACATTAAGGAAATGATTGAGCAATTTAAAGGGAATGATAAGTTTGAGTTGGAAAGCCGTTTCTTTGGTAAAAATTTTACTGAAGATAAGCTTGATGTAACAAAGTTTACTAACACACTTAATCATTTTATTTTTGATAAGGAAAACGGAGGTTTAGGTTTAAAGCATAATGTTATATCGGAGTTGGTAGTTAATGATGAGTATGATAAGAATAAAAGGTTGATTATAAGTGGTCAAGATGATATTAAGAAATATTGGTTGAATGGTAGTTTAGAGGATTTAAATTATAGATTTATGAGGAAGGAAAATTTGGAGAAAACTGATGTTAATGAGTATAGTATTCGTTTCTCTCTATCAGAAGAAGAAGAATTGGATAAAGCTAATGAAACAGTTGAATATTTGAAGAATAGTAATAAGGATAGTTTGAAAATGTATAGGTTGAAAAATAGATACCAAGTTTATTCTGATGATGGTATTTCAAGAATTGATTTCACTTCTGTTAAACAATCTAATAGAAGTTACAATAGTTTTAAGGAATCTAATACATTAAAGAGCAAAGTTAATTATGAAATTGAGGTTGAACTTTTACATGAAAAAAAAAATAATAAAAAAAGTGATGATATTTTCAAGAATTATATGAAGATGAATTATCTCGTTCTTTCACTTGTTCAAAACAACAAAAAAATCATGAATTTATCAGAAACTAATGATATTATTAAGAATTATAATAGTTTAGTTAATAGTGCTAATAAGAACATAAAGGGGAGGAAAGGTATGTTCATCAGTGCGAATCCTGTAACATTACATATTGAAAATGTTTTGCGTTCAAACAAGGATAATGTACAAAATATTTATAATAAATATGGTGTTACTATGAAAGCTGATGGTGAAAGGCGTCTTCTTTTTGTTAATAATGATGGTTCTCTTTATCTTTTGGATATTAATTTCAATGTGTATGATTTGGGATTAACTATGAAAGAGTGGGCAAAGTCTGTTATTGAGTGTGAGCATATTGTTGATAAAAAGGTTGTATTAATGTATGATATGTTGTTTTCCAAGGGTAAAGATATTAGAAGGACGCATTTGAAAGTTCCGCCTTCTAAGAGAAGTAAAAATAATTATGGAAGATTGGATAGTTTAGATTATTTTTTGGCTGATTATAAAAAATTAAAGGACGAAGGTGTTGGAATTAAGTTGGATAATAAAAAATATCTCTTTTCATCTGTAAGTGATGGATCTGATATTTTTGAGAAGGCAAAAGAGTTATGGAATGACAAGGATAATGTTATTTATCATGTTGATGGATTAATTTTTGTCCCTATTACTGAGCATTATCCTCTTCATTCTGGTTCATGGTATTCATTATTTAAGTGGAAGCCACCTGAGTTAAATACTATTGATTTTTTGGTAGAGATAATCAAAGATAAAAATGGTAATGATGCTAGAAATCCATTTATGATTGAGGTAAAAAATGTTGATGGAACTATTGAAAAGACGCTTCAACAGTATAAAACAGTTCAGTTATATGTTGGTGGAAAGACGAAGGAGATTGGAAAGAATAATAGAATTAAGTATAGTTATGGAAAGATTTTGTTTGATCCTGTTTCATCTGAGAGTAATGAAGAAGATGAAGTTCACAACAGGGCAAATATTTTTATTAATTCTGAGAATAAAATGTTTACTAATGATTTGTTGACAAATCGTAAAGATGAGATAAAGAATAATATGATTGTTGAGTTTGGTTATGATCCTAATAAAGAAGAGGGGTTCAGATGGGTTCCATACAGGGTTAGATATGATAAAACTCAAAGTTATAATAATGGAATGAAAGTTTATGGAAATAATGAGAACATTGCAAATGATATTTTCCGTTCTTTAATGGTTCCTGTTACTGAAGAAATTATTATTACAGGTAATGTTCCAGAGAGTGTTCAGAAGAGAGCTGAGATGATAAAAACAAAAAATACAAATGGTAATAACAATCATCAGAATTCATATTATAAGAATACCAATTTAGAAAAATTTGATCCTAAAAATAGAAGTTCATTTCAGAATTTCCACAATTTGGGAGTTAAGGAGATTTTGTTGCGTAAAGTTGCGCCAGCATTTAATAGCAAGAACAGCAAGAACAACAAGAACAAGACAAAAGGTAGATTATTGGATTTGGGATCAGGAAAAGGTGGAGATATTGGTAAATGGAAAAGAGCAAAATATGCTTATGTTTTGGGTATTGAATATGATATTAAAAATATTGAATATGCTAAGAATTTGTTTTCAAAAATTCCTCGACCAAAACCTAAAACTTATTTTGTTAGAGGTGATTTATCTAAACTTATTTTTCCAAATTATGATGTAGGTTTAACAGAGGCAAATAAAATGAATTTACAAAGTTTTTTGCCTTCACAAAATACATTTGATGTTGTAAGTATTCAGTTTGCTTTACATTACTTTTTCAAGGATGAGATTACATTTAGAACTTTGTTACAAAATGTTACAGATAACTTGGAAGTTAATGGTTATTTTATTGGAACATGTTTTGATGGAAAGCGTGTGTTTAATAAATTAAAAGGTAGAAAGAAAATTGAAGGAAAAGTTGGTGGAGAAGTTTTGTGGTCAATTGAAAAAGGTTATGGATCAAAGAAGTTACCAAATAGTAAGAATACTTTTGGAAGAGAAATTGATGTTTTTGTGAAGAGTATTGGAAAAACACATAAGGAGTATTTGGTTAATTTCGATTATATGGATAAAATAATGAAGGAGTATGGTTTTGAGAAGATTGAAGTCAAATCTTTCAGTGATTATTTTGATGATATGAAGAATAATGGTAACAATAACAAGAAGAAGATTGCTAATGGTATGAGTGATTCTGAGAAAGAATTTAGTTTCTTGAATAGTGCTTTTATTTACAGAAAGGTTGAAAATACACCAGACTCAATGAGAGCAACATTGGTTAAAATGATGAAGAAACAAGAAACAAAGGAATTTAAGAAACAAAATACTAATGAAGTAAAAGAAACAATGGATAAATTAGATGTTGAAGAGGTTACAGAGCCTACTGAAGAGTTAATTGAAAATGAAGAAGCAAAAGTTGAGGAAAATGAAGAAGCAAAAGTTGAGGAAAATGAAGAAGCAAAAGTTGAGGAAAATGAAGAAGCAAAAGTTGAGGAAAATGAAGATTTGGACACTGACACAGAAAGTGATTTGAACACTGACGCGGAAAGTGATTTAGACATTAAGATTGATGAATAAATAAAAACTGATTTGATATTTCTTGATAATATTATTTATCAAGAAATGTTTTTTATTATTTATTGTTTATTATTTATTTTTTCTTTTTAGTTGTCTTAGTTGTCTTCTTAGTTGTCTTTTTCTTCTTTTTTGGACTAGTAGCTTTCGTTACTTTTTTGCTAACTTTTTTGACTACTTTACCAACTTTTTTTACACCTTTAACTGTCTTTTTGGTTAAGGATGAAATATGTTTTGAGAGTTCGCCTCGTAAATCACCAACAGATTTCTTAACTCCACTCTTTGAACCAAATGATTTCTTGTCGAAAAGTTTGGAAAGAAGAGTGAGAATAACAACAGAGAAAAAAGCATTAGCTCCAAGTGGACCAACCAATTTTCCAATTGATTCAACATAACTTCCACCTAATTTTGATTTTTGTGCACCACCCTTCTGTTTCTTGTGGAAAATCTCATTGAGGAAAAGAACAACAATTGATGAACCAAACGCATTCACACCAAGGGGAGCAACTAAATCGACAATTTCGCCGTAAATGGTGGATCCACCTTTCTTAGTTCTGTGTTTACCATGTTCATGTTTGTGCTGATTGTAATAGTTAAGGAGAAGGATTGCAGCTAAAACTACAATATCATTTTTACTCATTGGGAGAACTACATTTACTAATTCCCCAAAAACATTTCCACCTTTTTGTGTTTTGGTTTTTTTAGCGAATTGATGCTGTCCAAACTCATTCAATGCCAAAACAACAACAAGTGTTGCCAATTCATTTTTTCCTAATGGTGCAATCAAATCACCTAACTGTTTAATAACATAGTTAACTGAAGACATTTATATTGTAACGAATATTTTTTTTTAGTTCTAAAACAACTTTTAAACTCTCTTTTACAAAAACAACTTAAATAATTATCAAGATTTACCACTATGAATTTTGTTATTTCAAATAAAATAACAGAACCTATGGATTGGAGTGAGGTCAATGTTGGGTTGATTTCGAAGAAGAAATGTTTGGTTTTCGCTGGTTATAATAAAACATTAAGTGAAAAGAAAACAGTAATAGATTCTGATAGTTATAATTCTGAATGGGATAAAATGAAAAAAGTGGCGAATACATATGAACTCATTTATACAACATATAGCAAAAAGAAAAAGAAGGAAAGTATTGCAAACTATAAACCAATTAGTAGATCTTTTTATAAACTTTGGGAAATGAATAAAAAATTCAATTTACTTGATTTAAACGTAAAAGATCATTATATTTCAAATTTGGCTGAAGGGCCGGGTGGTTTCATGGAAGCATTAGTAAAAGAATATTCTAATGATTCTATTAAACTTTTTGGTTTAACTTTGCCACCACATAATAAATACATTCCTGATTGGTCAAAAATGAAAACAAATTTGAATATGAAGAATATAAACATCTCTTATGGAGATCTTTATAAATGGGAAGATATTAAGAAATATTTAGCACATTTTAATAATAAAAAATGTTCATTAGTAACAGCTGATGGAGGATTTGACTATTCTAGCAATTTCAATGGGCAAGAAATTGATTCCTATAAGATAATATTTTCAGAAATGTTCGTTGCTATGTTAGTTTTGGCTCAGGGAGGAAATTTTGTATGTAAGTTCTTTGACATATATTCACTTTTCTCTCTAAAATTAATTTATATACTAACAAAATGTTTTAGGGAAGTTTACATCTTTAAACCCGAAACAAGTCGTCCAGCAAACTCAGAGAAATATTTGGTTTGTAAAGGTTTTGTTGGATTAACACATGATTCTAAAACAAAAATAATGGAACTTTTTGAGAAAATTGAATCAATTCCTATAACAACAAGTATGGTTTTGGATTTGAAAGGAGTAAAATTGAGCAACGATTTTATTCACACTATTGATAATATGAATAAAGAATATTTGAAGAACCAAATATATTATATTGATAAAATAGTTGGTCTAATTGAAGATAAAAATTTTAATGATAAATATGATTCAATTGTTTGTAATCAAGTTAAAAATGCGGTCGAATGGTGTGAAAGAAACAATATGAAAATAAATAAAGCTAGCGAATTTTACATCAAATATTACATCACTGGAAAATTAAATAAATAAACAAAAATTACTACTTGGATGCATCCAACTCATTTACTAAGGGCTGAACATATTTATCAAAAGCCTCTTTGCCAAGTTGTTCACTAACTTCTTTATGAGTGACATCCTTTGTAATCTCAACTCTATCTTTCAAACCGATAAATCTCTTTAATTTCTGCATATTTGGACCATTATTTGCAAAACCATCAGGTTCATCAAGAATCATGTAAAATAAAGATGTGTATCTGTAATAAAAAGTCTCAAAAGATTTAGCACACTCCTGAACATATTCAGTTCTTGCCACTGTTGCATCATCTGTTAAATCACCATTAGATTTTCTCACCAAACTTCTTTCCCTAAGTTCAGTCATTTTTGGACTGTTAACACATTGTAATAACATATTAACATCTCTCATAATTTTTTCAGAAGCTTCCGTTTCTTTGTCTGTGAACATTATTATAATCAAACAAATTATTTTTTTAAATCAAACACGGGAGCGGCACGACCCCGTTAACCCCCTGCTCCGTCTGACCACTGTGTGGTCAACGGGTGGTTGGTGGGATGTGGACATCCCAATTTACATAAATTGTTGTTCAAAAATATGACTGTCCTTTGGATATAGAAGTTATTGATTATTCAAATATTCAACCATACAACGAAGATCCAGATTATATCAATATTCGTATTTGTTTGGAGTATCCAGAGAGTGATCAGATAGTTAATTATGTTACCAATATGGATAAGTTCGACATTGAATTACATTACGATGGAGGATATACAACATGTAAACCTCACAAAGCAGAAAGTTATTACAAAATGCTCAAATATTATGTTGAATCAGATTTTACACCCTTGGAACAAAAATACTTAAAGAAATATAAATAATATTATATGTCCCCATGTGTATTCTTGCGTGGACATTCATGGACGTACTAATAAGTAATTATTAGATGGCGACGTCGGTTTAATCAACCCTTAAAAATTATTTTTAAGCATATCCAAAATTTACATGGAATTGATTGTGTCCAACCTTGAAGATCTGATGAAAAATGTTTCATTTTAAATTTCCAAGGGTGTAAACCTAAGATTAACAATACAAATATTGGTGCTGGTGTGCTTGATATTGTTAATAAATGCTTGATAAAGATAAGAACTGGCGATGTATAATAATCAAATTTGTTCAAGTTTATAAAATTCATAGTTACAATTTGTAACAACTATTAAAATATCATTAATCCAATAAGCTTGTGAAATATATTCACTTTCACAAGGTTCGAATTCACCATCTTCATTAAGGAATTGCCCTTTAGCTTTTTTAGACAATAAATACATCTCTTGTATATATTGATTTTCATGTAAATCAATTAACGATACTTTATTATCAACAACCATAACCATTCTGTAAGATTTATTAGGTCTAACCATTCTACTACTTGTTAAATGATATTTTGGTAAATCCATATAATACCTAATATTATCAGCTATTCTTATCTCCTCAGTAGGATTATCAAATTTACAATATGTTAAGCTTGTTATTTTACCCTCAATCTTTATTTTTAATTGATTAATATATTCGAAAGTCTCATAATCATATAAATACACAGACCCATTAAAAACAACAATCAAATACTTGGTCTCGTTGATCTCAACAAATATTTGAGAATCCCTTACAAACCTTTTATCTTCTTTAATCTCTTTTGTTTCAAGATCAACAATATTAGAATTGATAATAACTTTCGTTCCATCCCCTGAAATATGCTTTGGATCATTATCATTATTCCCGTCATCATCAAGAACTTCGAATATATCTTTCGCTTTTTCATATTTTATTGTTTTTATTGTTTTTATTGGGTTTATTGGGTTTATTGGGTTTATTGGTTTTATTGGTTTTATTGGTTTTTCTTGAGGAATTATTTTATAATATTCATCAGTAATTATGTGTTCTATATAACCGTTTTCTAAGATTTTTTTGTCACAAATTGGATTAAAATTTGGTTGAAATTTTGTTGGTTTTAATGATGGAATTATAAAAACAAAAGAGTTATCATTAAATTCAGTTCCACATAAAACATGGATATTTCTTTCTGAATACAACTTCAAACTATCAAAATCAATACCAATTATCATTTCACTTATTACTTTTAATGTTTCCAATGATATAACTTTAATGAAAGATTTTTCTTCGATAATTTCTAGAAAAATATTATAAACAGTTCTACAATGAACAATGTATTTATCATTATGTGTTGGTTTGATAAAATCTGAATAATAATAATTATGATCGGTAACAAATATTAAACCATGTGATAAACCTTGTATATCACTTCCAATAACCTTTTCACTATTTTTTATGGATTTTAAAAGGCTTATATCATTCATAATTATAAAATAATTAAATTTTTAGGTTAACTAAATCATATAGTGGACTATTATTAACAAATTTTTTTATAAAACATTTGAATATAATCGTGAATTTGAAGTTTATCAACTTTTGACCAATCTCCATATTTTGCTATTTTGAATTTTTGTAATAAATCTTTAGTAAAAACGGTAGCCTTAATTATTTTCTTCTTTTCCAAATAAGCTTTTGTCAACCTATGAACTCCATCAATTACAAACTTGTCATAAACAATAATGGGATATTTGAGATCAGCTTGTTTTATTCTTCTCATATGATCTTTGTATTTTTTAGGATTCTCAAGTACTTTCATTGGTGTTATTTGTAATCCATTGGGGTTTCCCCATGTGTTTTGATGTAACATGTGTTCCAGATCTTTTATTTTAAGCGATTTTGATTTTGGTTTGAACAAATTAATATAGGCAAACATCATGTCGACACTGTAAATATTTTTACCATCTCCAAAAGTTTGAACCATAGTACTATATAAGATACTTGATTTTTTATTTATTATCTAGAATAAATTATATTATGCTCCATTTTGTTAACAAACATAGAAGAGCTTTAGTAATTAGTGTTATAACAGTATCATTAATTTTGTTTTATTGTATTATTTTTACAAGACAAAAACAGATAGAAGGTTTTGAAGATAAGTATCATATAGCAGGTGATGAATTTGACAAACAATATGTTGATATGTATGATATTGTTTGGGTTGATAAAGATATGGTTGAGTTTGTGGTGAAAAAGATTGACAATAGACTGTTAAAAAAATATGAAGAAGATGGAGATGAAGCTAGAGATAAAGTTAAGATTCTCGATTGTGGATGTGGTATAGGATATTATAACAACTTTTTTGGATTACTTGGATATAAATCTGTAGGAGTTGATAAATCGAAAAATATGTTGAGAAAAGGAATGACATATTTCCCAAGTGATAAACTTATTAGAGGTGATGTAGTTAATTATCAACTTTTCAATGAAAAAGAGTTCTCACATATTTTTATGGGTGATAATGTTCTCAATATGAATACACACAAAGATATTAATAAGATTCTTAAAAATTGTTATTTCTGGCTGAGAAATGGGGGATATCTTATAGTAGATTTAAAGGATAAGAATAAATTGGATTATTTTCCAGCTAAGTATTCCCAATTTTATATAGATGATAAGGGAAATAAACATTCATTCACATATTTTAAAAACTTTTTGTATGACAGATTTTATCTCGCTGATCAAACAGATGATGATAATTATTCACTTTATGAGAAAGTTGTTTTGAGTGATAATAGGAAAAGGGTTATGAAGAGAAAGATATTAATTCCTGAAAGAAATGAATTAGTAAAGTTAATAGAGAAAAATGGATTCAAATATGAAGGTATGATTGAAGACGACAGTTATAAGAATGGTAATGGATTTGACATGATGTTCTTTAAAAAAATCTATTAAACATTAATTATAAATAATGTTAAGCAATGTTGTAGATAATGTTGAAGATTATTTTAAGACAAATACTGAAGCGGAATCTAGGAGTTATTATAGTTATCCGACATTAACAAATGAAGAGAAAGCCAAAGTACAAAGTGTTAATAATTTCATTGGTGTCTTCTGTCCCCGTGGATATTACTACCAAGATAGTGACGGAATGATAGAGATTATTTCTGATGCAACTCCTGTTGTTTCATCTAGTCAACAAATGGCGAATAATCTTAGCAATTTTGTTAGCAATAATCCCACAGGTAGTTCTGATAGTATAGAGAGTTTTACAAATCATGAAATGATTGGTTGTAGAGAAAGGAGTTGCGTTTGGAATGATCTTATTTGGGTAATGGTGATTCTTTTTTTGGCATTTTTTCTGAGATTTTATAATTAGTATATAAAAAAAAAATATTGTATTATTATATAAAATGACAAACTCATATTCAAGAAAACAATTCCAAAGTGACTTGAAGAA
>JGI10211J14876_10000223_pt1 | contig 23602 bp, 28 predicted proteins | sample Etolagsediment_FD_14876 | JGI IMG/M metagenome (IMG submission 14876)
GCTGGAGACGTTCAAGTCTTCCGCTGGTGACGCTACCTACTCTAAAGGTGAGCACTTCGTCACCAATAGCCACTCCACGATGCTTCGCATTCTGGAAACCAAGGGCTTGTCCGAAGAAGTTCTGGACGAACTCATTATCGAGGCCAAAAAGCTGTCCGGCAAGGAGCTCAACCGGACGAAGTTCCTCAAGTCACTCAAGGTGATCGGGAGCGTCGCCAAGCAGGACGGCAGGGCCTTTCTCTCTGTCATGCTCCATGTGAAGGAGCACGATGACGCCTTCTACAAGGCGTTCCCGTTCGCTAAGGCCGTTATCGGCCGCGGCAACGTCGTCGTTTTTGAGTGCAACGTCGATGTTCTGCCGACCAATCTTGGCAATATCGACAAGCTCTTCAAGAAAAAAGACTTCCACGACCACGTCACGGTCAAGACCATCGCGCCGGGAACGGTCAAGTTCACGGAGAACCCGGAGACGCTGAAAGGCGGTGCTCCGTCTGTTCTCCCCGAGAAGATGAACGGGGAGAATCTCTCCTTCTTCATCGACGACTGTGGCGACCACTGGCTGGTCGTCATGTGCTCGAAGAACGCACCGTGCACGGTGATTGTTCCGAAGGACACCTTTATGGAGTCCCTCCGGAACTTCGGCCACAAGACCGCCAAGAACCCTCCGTTCAACCTCACGAACGAGGTGGGCATGCTGGTGTTCATCAAGTACCTGATGAACGCCAAGAACCTTGAAGAGGTTCTCGTCCTGCTGCAGAAGAACCATACCATATGCGAGCTGATGCGCACGCACTTCGTCTTCAACGGCGAGGTCGACTTCGAGATCTGCGTGCTGTTCGCGCGCGAACTCAACACCGGGGCTCCAGTTGCGGACCTTTCCGCGTTCGAGACTGCCGGCTTTAACCGGCCGAAGGTCTACAAATTCTCCTCGTGGAAGGAACTGCTGCTCCTCTGGATCGAGGGCTGGGTGCCCAAGAACTCCAACGGCATGCCGTGTGAGAAGATCAAGACGTTCCACTACGACCTGCTCAAGTGGCTCTTCCGCCCTGTGCTTTACGCGCTGGCAGACACAAAGTCTGGGTTCCCCGATCACAACAACAAGTCGACGGCGGAGTTCCTTGCGAAGGTCGGTGTCGGCGACCTCGACGGTCTGTTCTCTGCGTGGCAGCAGTGGCAGCAAGAGCGCAAGGCGTTGGGTCAGTCCAACCACGCCTTCCAGGAGAAGTTCGTGCCTCTCATTGAGGCTGCATGGAAGCGGGACTATGTTCCCGTTCTTCGCCTCCTGATCCAGGAAGTCAGCGAGGGTGTCCTCACTCGCGAGCTCCTCGACTACGTGTCGATGGGCCGCCTGTGGTTCTTCGCGAACAAGTTGCTGAGCAACGATGATGTGGCTGTCCCCTGCAGTGAAGCGCAAGCTGCCTCCATGGGCGGTGGCGGCGCGGCCAAGTAAAGGGTCTTTTGGGATCCTTGTTCTCTGAGAGAACAAAAAAACTTATAAAACAAGATAAGCTTTTTATTCCCTTTTTGGCCGGCCACCAGCAAAGCTGGTAGGCCTAAAAAGGGAAAACCAAAAACACAGACATGTGAAAACCGTTGATAAAAACAAGCTTTTTCAAAAAAACCTTGAATAAAAATTTAATACTCTGTCTTTACTGTCTTTCTATAATCCATATAATTCATAGTACCCATATCCTTATTACATGATGAACAAATCGCATACAAGTTTTTCAAATCATTAGTTCCTCCATTAGCAACCGCTATATCATGTCCTACTTCAAATGTATCATAACTTATTGGATCATCACAACAATCACACGTTCCATCCATTGAGTTACCATGTTTTTTCTTCCATACTGCCTTCCTAAGTGGTTTAGGAATTGCCACTCGATAGCCATTTCGCATATGTTTCATATCTTCATATGACGTTTTAGTCATTAATTTATTCGTTATCCTTTCTAACCATTCAAATTGTGTATATAAACCGAGAAAACAAGGATCAGTTGGTTGTTTATCTTTGCACCGGCTAATATATGTATCAACATTCTTGATATATCTAGGTCCTTTTATTGCTGTAATCCAATGATTTTTATAAAATTCATTAAGTTCATTTACTTCATTTTTGAGCGTATTAAAATCACATTTACATTTAGAAATTATATCATTTTCATCAATATATCTCATAAGCCTATCCAAATTCATGTTGGGAATTCGGGGATTTTCCGATTTTTTCAAATATATTTTGAATCTACTTTCAAAATAAATACTAAACTTTTTAATAACTTCTTTCCAATCAACTATATTTCTATATAAATGAACTGGCTTATTTTTATTGATTTCAATGAAAATTTTATCATATTCGTCCTCGGATTCTATAGTAATTAATGTAACTAAACACATACATTTCTTAATAAAACGCGAATATTCCGAATTTTTATACAAATAATCAATTGCTAAAAGCCGATGTTGTCCATCCGCTAAGATAAATTTGTTATTCAATTTACAAATAACAAAAGTATTTGGAAAAGAAAACTCCTTATTTTGGGCGAAATATCTTAATTGATAATCGATTAGCTCAGTTAAATGATTTTCATCTACTTTTCTCTGTGTATCTCCGCCTAGGGTTACAACAGTTGATTAAAAACTGTATTAAATTTAAATTTTTGTTTTATCCTTCAAAATTGTACTTTTATTTTTTACCATCATATCTTTATAACTTCTTAAACCATATACACGTGAACTAAAAACAGTTATTATTTCTATTAAATCATTCACTACTTCCTTTTCTGGGCTTTCATTTTCATTATATATTATTCTTATTTTAGTATTTTTTAGTATGTTTTCTATTAATTCAAATCCTATTCTACACAGTCTATCTTTATAAGTTACCACTAATTCATCTAATTCATTATTTATCCCATAATCTATGATTTTTAAAAGATTTTTTCTTTTAAAATTTATTCCACTTCCGATATCATATAATATTTCATATTTTGGATAAATATTTTTTAAAAGATTTATTTGATTTTCTAATTCTGGTTTTTGAGAATATGATGATACTCTTGCATAACAAATTTTTCTTTTATTTTTTCCTTTATTTTTTGGTATTATATTTTGTTTTATTAAATACTCCTTTACGTTGTAAAATCTTTTTCCACCTGGACTTCTTATTGTTTTTATCATTCCTTCTTTTTCATATTTATATAATGTATGTCTTTTTACACCTAGTATTTCTGATGCTTTTTTACCACTAATAAATTTAGGATCCATATATTATATATTGTTTTACTTTTAAGTATTTTTAATATTTTTAATTAAAAATACTTAAAGACATAATAATATATATATTGTATGAGAAAAAAGAGGAAATATTATATTGACTTAATAGGAAAAAAAATTAATAAATATTCAGATAATATACCATCGAATAATATTAAAATTGATAATAATATTAATTCTGATAGTTGGTTTGATGTTAAAGAAAGTAATAAATATAGTTTTGATAATAAATTAAAGTTTAAAAGACCTTTGTTGAATAAAAATATTATTAAATGCAAAAAAGTTATTTTGGAACCAAACAAACAACAAAGGTCAAAACTTATAAAATGGCTAAAATCTGTAAGAATTATGTATAATAAAACGTTGAAATACATAAAGACACAATATAGATTAACATCAAAATGCATAACGAATTTTAAAAAATTAAGATCATTGTTAAAAATTTCAAGGAATAAACTTATTGATATATATGGTACACCTACGCATATTATTGATTCAGGAATAAAAATGGCATCTAGTTCATATAAATCAGCATTGACTAATTACACAAATGGTAATATACGATATTTTAATATTCGTTATTTAAAAAGTACAAAGAAAACAAATATTATGAAAATAGAACAGCAATATTTGACAAAAAAAACAATATGTCCTACAAAATTAGGAGATAAATTGAATAATAGAAGTAATATATGTTATAATACTATTAAAAATGATTGTACATTACATTATTGCGATGGAAAATTTACATTATTAGTACCAGAAGAAATAAAATGTGATAAAAGCGTTAATGATAATAGTTTTATTTCAATAGATCCTGGTATTAGAACTTTTTTAACATGTTTGAGTAATGACAAAAAAATGGAAATATGTACAAATGGATATAAAACGATAAGTGGGATTTTAAATCGAATTAAAGAAAAAAAAAATATTAAAAATGAAGCAAAAAGAAATATTAGGTTAAAAAAACTGAGAAAGAAATTAAGAAATAAAATTGAGGATTTACATTGGAAATCAATAAATTATTTAACAAACCAAAATAAAAACACAATCGCAATTGGAAATTGGAGTACAAAACGATGTGTAAATAAAAAAGGTTCATTGAATAGTAATGTAAAAAATGTAGCAATGATGTTGAGTTATTATAAATTTTTACAACGATTAGACTATAAATGTAAAAAGAAGAACATAAATCTTCAAATAGTCAATGAATCATACACATCAATATTATGTTCAAATTGCGGCAAAGAAAATGAAGAATTAGGAAGTTCTAAAAAATTTGATTGTAAAAAATGTAAATTTCAACATGATAGAGATATGAATGCATGTAGAAATATATTGATAAAAAGTTTATAAAAATCTTTATGGGGGTTACCGCTTCTTCCCCTTAGAGATATATAGTATGGAAGTTAAAGTAGTAGTGTATGGAATACAATAGGTAGGTGATATGTTCACCCTGAGTAGGACATATAACATGCATTTAACTTTTATATACTTTCAGATAGCGGTCTTATAATAAGGATATTTTTCCAGTGCTTTTATTATATAATGTGCTCGAGTAGTTCCAAACACAGTTTTACTATTATGCCTCGTAAATTCGTGGAGAAAACTTCTATTACTTCGTTGTCTTGACATATATTTTATAATGAAATTATTTTTAAGTATCTTTTTTTTAACAAAAAATGAGATAAATTCTGACTAATCCATAAATTACTGCTAAGGCAAAAATGATTAATTGAAAATGACGAGGACAATCATCTTCTTCGACAAATAGAATTCTATGCCTTTCGGCAGCGACATTTCTTCTACGATATTCCATATTTTTTGTTAAAATCATGAACTATAATGAGTTTTACTATTTTTTTTTCAATTTTTCTAGGATTTCCCTTATTTTTCCTTCTAAATTTGGTAATTCATATGTTTGAGCAAAATAAATGCCCAAAGCCGCACCGATTACCAGAGATATAAAATTAGACATTATATTAAAATACCTATATTTTTTTCTAAGTATCTTTTATAAATGTTTGGTTTAAAACGAAACAAAAAACGAATAGGATTGCCTAAAAAAGCTCCTGAAATGACCGGAAAAACTAAATATAATGTTGTGAAACATTTTTCATTTAATATAGTGAAAAAAATCTTAATTATAAAATTTTATATAAATGAAACAAAATACAAAGTATTTATACATTTATATAACGATGACTATATTGCATTTAATAAAAATGATTTAACAGTATTATTTGAACATAATGGTTATATATTAAATTGCAATACAGACAAACTAAAAAATGGAAAAAAGCTATTACGATTCGCATTTAATGATGAATCTGAACATTTCTATGATTTATACTACTCCGTTCTACCTATTAAACGAAAATATTATAATGATTTAATAAATTATAAAAAAAAATGATATAAAAAAATATTAACTAGTACATATATAATGTATTTCAAAAACATGACTCACAACACACAGCTCAAGACGCACTTTAAGATTCCCTCACGAGTGGAGAACTCGTTTTACACCTTCCTGAAACGCGAAAGATGGCGCTGGGAAAAAGTTCAATAAGGTTCATATGGCTTATATAATAAAGGGCGGAAAGGTCATGTCTATTGGCTTTTCCTCCGAATTCACCGGTTGTACCGATGTATGGGGTAAGCGTGCCCCCTCCAAGCACGCAGAGGATTCTTGTTTGAGTAATATTAAAACCATCAAGCGATCAATGACTTTGGCTAGTGTAGCATTTTCATTTGTCAATGGAACTTGGTATCCTACTTTTGCGAGGCCTTGCATGCATTGTACTCGATTGATTATGAAGGCTGGAATTGGATCGGTTTTGTACTCTGATTATGAGGGTGATTTGGTTAAGATGCGTACTGATGATTTGATTAAGGAGGCCACATATTCGACTGGTTATCGTTTGCATCGTGGCCTGGGCGAGCATGTACAAACCGTTAATTTGAGTGATGGTAAGGTATTTGCTGCTATTAAGAATGAACAATTGCGTATTTTCCCATGTACTCGAACGGATTTTCAGATAGGAATGAGGATTAATTTTATGTTTGATGCCGGAAATGGCAAACGTTTTATTTGCACTCGTGAAATTCTGGGAACACGTCGATACGGGACTGTTCGGAACCTTGAGAAGAAGGAAGGGACGTCTATTGACTTTTTCCGGAAAAAAATTGATGAAAATGGAGTAATTGCTCTTCATATCTAATTAATTTTTTATTTATAAAAATAGCGATGTTTTTTTTTACACCTTTGGAGATTTAAAACGCCGATTTTGTATTAATTTTTATAAAATTTTACTTTTTTTGGTATTGATGTTTTTTTAATATAATATTTATCTCTTTTATATGAACCTTTGAACAGATTATAATAAACAATTTTTGGTATTTTATTAATTGAATTCGCTATATTGTTTTTAATTTCATCATATTTATGACCTTCTATTTTTCTTAATTTTGATTTGAGAACATTAAAATAACCTTCTATTGCATTGGTATAATGTTGATATGGAACACTATATAATATTTTATTATTTTGGTTAATTAAATTTTTAATTTTTTCATTTCTATGAAATTGGATTTACGATATTTTTTATCAGTTTTTATTTCAATTAAATACTTTGTATTTTAAGAAATAATACAAAAGGAAGATTTGTCTTCATTATAATCTTCATGCAATTTCTCATAATTATCTTTTTTCTTTTGCAAATTAACTATTTTAGCTTTATATCGTCTAATATCACTATCAATTTCTTTGATACGAGTAGTAATATTAACAACCATTGATGCTTTCTTTTTCTTCATTTTTATATCTTCCGATATAATTCTACTCATTGCTAATTCATCAGGAGAACTTGATCTGGAAGATAGTGATCTCACGGGAGATTTTATAAATAGTTTATCGTCGGGAGCTATTTTTTCACTCATATATTTTATATATATTTTATATATATTTATCTCTTTAAGGCTACATAAAGAGATATTCATAAGAATATAAAATACAATGAAATTATTAATCTTATTATTTTTATTTAATTTTGTACTAGCATTTAATAACTGTGATATTTGTAAGGATCTTGTTGGAATTATAGAAGGTGAAATGAAAATCTATAATTCTTCTATAAATATCATTGAAAAAGTAATGCATGGTGTATGTGAAACCATTATTATTAAACCCGAGAGAGAAGAGTGTCTAGCAATTGTAAATGATATTCATAATATAACTCAATGGATTATGGATGGGCTTTATCCAAAAGATATTTGTATTAAATTAGGTATGTGTCCAAATCAAACATATTATCTAGACCTATGATATATGTTTTGGAAGCGAAATCTGCAAAAAGCATTAAAATTCGTTACATCTCAACACCCAATATCAAAAAATACTCGAGATACACTCTTTAATGGTGAAAATCAGATTGGATATATTGAATATAGATGGTCAAATGATATATCCAACATTGTTTCAATGCAAATTGAGAAAGAACATAGACTAAATGGTCATGGTTCGCGTCTTTTAAGTTATTTTGAAAATAACATGAAAGATAAAGGTGTAAAAGAGGCTAAAGTATGTATTTTACCAGATGCTAAGGGGTTTTATATGAAAAATGGATATGATCAAGATGGTATGCATCAAAGTCCTGCATTTTATCATAAGCTTTTTTAACAACCTTCAAAACAATAGTTAATATTATGATTCACGGTACCTTCATATTGCCAGAGGCCATTAATGAATTGATATTTATTATATACGGCTATGTCTTGGTCGGGTTTATATTCTTTAAGGCGATATTCGGTAACTGCTTTTTCTTTAATTTTACAATTTAAATAATTGAGGAGGGTATATTTAGCAGGAATTTGCATATTGCCGCAACATTGCATACATCCATTTATTTTACGATATTTTTTGAAGAATTTGGTAGTGGGAGTTCGGCGATACTCTTTATAGAGGGTTTCATAGCCAGTTTTATTCCATACTAGGGTTTCTAATCCAACATTTGCACGTCTTTTGGCGGCATATATTTGTCTTTGTCGTTCAATTTCATTTTGAGAATTAATGAAATTGCGAAGTGCTCTCCGACGCTGGAGACACGCATTGGATGTTTGTTGCCCAAGAATAGTTGATGCTCTCGTTGTACAACACTCATCTATACCATTATTATTAACATTACATTGAATAGTATATGGTTCAAGGGTTTCAAGCGTATCATCTACGTTTGCCATTATATATTAAACCAAGAAATAAAATAATCATAATTACAATACTCAATGCAACTAATGTATTAAGCCCGTTGTTTCGGAATTGCTCGGTTTTATAACTATTTGGGCAATTTTCCTGCGTAAATTCATTAAGTGGAACACATTTACCTTTTTTATTGGAGTCTACACACCATATGCAATCGGGGCAACTCTGAGAGCATAGACGTTGGTTGCTATATGGGCATGTTTCTTCAGAACCATCATAACAAACATTTGGATTAACTAGGCTAGCAGTATTAACATTAGTATATTCATTAGTAACGTTGTTAAAATACATTGAAGGAGGCGGAGGATTCATATACTGTTATACAATAAAAAAATGATAATTTTATTTATAAAGCAAGTTATTTATATATATTATAAAAATGAACTATCAACGACCCATTTCAATGTTAATAAAAAGATTGGTCCTCCCAACAATTTATGAGGACAAAAAAGATGCAATTAAGGAGTTTAACAGAAGATTTGGAGGATATTATCCTCAAAATAACGTAAAAACATATAGTAACTTTTCGGGAAAGACTAAAAGCAGAATGTCCAATGGAATGGTTAATAAAAAAGAACTAAACATTCATTTATTAAACTTAATTATTAAATTAACTTAACCTTATCACGGTGGTTGAGTTTTTGACCTATGTTTAAATATATTTAAAGATAGATTTTTAATAAAATTATCCTTTATAAAGGATCTTCCACCACGACATAATTAAAGTTAAAATAATAATATTATAAAATGTCTCTCAAAAACGAATTGAAAAAAATGACCGAACGGGCTAGAGTATACATTAAAGAAGAAAAAAAAAGGCAAAAAGAACAAGAAAATACTAAATGTTCCAGATTAATTAATCAGTTTAAGAAGGAATTATATGGCAAAGCACGAGAAAATCTTGATAATAGATCAGGACTATTGAAGAGTGCATTAAATGGTAATGATCGATATCGATTATATCACGCTGAGAAAAACGAAAAACTACATGAAGACATAACTAAATGTAAAATTATGAAGAAATTCGTTGAGGAAAATGAAGAAACATATCCCTTGAGTTTGCGTTATGGTGAATATAATAAGATAGGAAGGAAAATTGGAACACTACCATTAGTACATGGTGGAGGAGACAAGCATGAACTAACTCCTATGTGTGAAATATATTATTCTTGGTATCTTTGAAATAAAGTTAAAGAATTGATATTGTATGTATATTATAATGTCTTGTAAAGAAGCTATCGAAAAATATTTGAAACATGGATCAGGTATTAAGATAAATGGAGAATCTATTTTTAATTATGGTAAGCATTGTTCTGATTACAATAATTTTAAGAGGGTTTTTAAGGAAAATTTTGAGGATAAATATGAACATTCAAAAGGAGATTCTGAAACGGCTAGTTCAATTTGTGGTTTCGTAGGAGATATCTTGATTGGAACTGGTAAAATGTTGAAAGGCATCGGTGGATTTACTCAGGATTCTGTTGTGATTAGGAAAAGGTAAAGTTACATAAAATATATTTATAATAAAATTATTTATATATCATAAAAATTGAAATTATTTTTTTTACAAAATAATGTGCTTAAAAAATTAAGTACATTATTTATTATGCCTGATTCAAAAAAATCTATTAAATTTGCCGAACAACAAAAAAATGTTTTGGATAAATTATTAAAAATTATTGGTGATGAAAATATTCTTTATAATTTTGATAAGAATGATAAATTGCAAAAAGAAATAATGAACTTGACAGATGATGTAAAAAAATATTATGCATGCTCCAATTGTTCGGCAATAAATAACAAGAATTGTAAAAAGCCATATTTAACTTTGCTTAAATTTATTATGAAAAAACATGGTTATAAAATTAAATCTTCCGACCATACAATTAAACTTGATAGTAATATTTTTATACGAACTAAAATTTATAAATTTATAAATAATTGATTTATATAGAAAAATAAGTGCGTAAAAATACTTAAAGAAACATAGATTGTATAGATATATAATGAGAAAAATTTGTGAGATTGAAAGTTGTAATAAAACTGCAACATATGCAAAAACATATTGTAACCCATTGAGATGTAAGGAACATAAGGAAAATTTGAAGCCTCAAACAAGAATTTGTATGTGTGGATTATCAATACCTAATTTTAATTACCCTGATGAAAAGAAAGCAAAATATTGTTCAAAGTGCAAAATGGATGGTATGATAGATATCAAACATAAAAGATGTAAAGATGACCAATGTACCACACGACCGGTTTATAATTTCGAAGGTGAAAAATCAGCATTGTATTGCGTTGAACATAAAAAAGATGGAATGGTTGATATTAGTAGTAAAAGATGCAAAGAAGATGGATGTACATTACGTCCTGGATATAATTATATTGGTAAAATTAAAGCAATATATTGTAAAAAGCACAAGAAAGATGGTATGGTAGATGTCAAAAGTAAAAAATGCAAGGAAAATGATTGTACAGTGATAGCATGTTATAATTATAAAGGTAAAAAAGCAGCATTGTATTGTAGTACTCATAAAAAATTAAATATGATAGATGTAAGAAGTAGAGTATGTAAAGATGAAAATTGCACTAAATACCCATCATATAATTATAAAGGTAAAAAAATACCATTGTATTGTAAAAAACATGCATTGAATAACATGATTGATGTTAAACATAATGTTTGTAAAGAAAATAATTGCACAATTAGACCAAATTATAACTATGATACTGAAAAGATAGGATTATATTGTAAAAAACATGCTTTAGTTGGTATGATTGATGTTATGAACAAAATGTGTAAAGCAAATAATTGTAGAACAAAACCAATTTATAATTATAAAAATGAAAAAAAAGGATTATATTGTAAAAAACATGCATTGGATGGTATGATTAATGTTGTAAATAAAACATGTAAAGAAGAAGAATGCACAGTACAACCAAATTATAATTATGAAAATGAAAAGACAGGATTATATTGTAAAAAACATGCATTGAAAGGTATGATTAATTTTACAAGTAAAAAATGTAAAGAAAGTGGATGTATGATAGGACCGAGTTACAATTATAAAGGTAAAAATATTGGGTTGTATTGCAAGAAACATGCCCTTGAAAATATGATTGATGTTAAATCTAAAAAATGCAAAGAAGATGGATGTATGATAAAGCCATGTTATAACTATAAAGGTAAAAATATTGGATTATACTGTAAAAAACATGCCCTTGAAAATATGATTGATGTTAAATCAAAAAAATGCAAAGAAGATGGATGTACGATAAATCCATGTTATAATTATAAAGATAAAAATAACGGATTATATTGTAAGAAACATGCGTTGGATGGTATGATCAATGTAAAAAGCAAAAAATGTAAAGAGAATCAATGCATTCTTAGACCATCTTATAATTATAAATATGAGAAAATAGGATTATATTGTAAAAAACATGCATTAAACGGTATGGTTAATGTACAAAACAAAAGATGTAAAGGAAAAAATTGTATGACAAAACCATCATATAATTATAAAAATAAAAATACTGGGTTGTATTGTAAAAAACATGCTCTTGAAAACATGGTTGATGTTGCTCATAAAAAATGCAAAGAAATTAATTGTAATTCAAGAGTTTCATATGGATTGCCTGGAAAAAAACAAGAGTATTGCGCTAAACATCGTAAAGAAAATATGATTGCACTTCCCAATAAAAAATGTTGTAATAAAATTTGTAAAGAAATTGCTATTTATGGTCTTGGAAAAGCTAGAGCTTGTGAAGAACATAAAAATGAAAATGATATTAATTTAATTGAAAGAAAATGTATTTCATGTGGTTTATTAAATATTCTAGATAAAAATTTAAAATGTGAATATTGCGATCCTAATATATTTAATAAGAAAAAATTAGCCAAACAAAATAGAGTTAAACTTTATTTAGACGCAAATTTCGAATATAAAATTAAATCTTATAATACAATGCTTGATAAAGGTATATGTGGAAAAGAAAGACCTGATTTTTTATTTGAATCTAAATCAGGAAGTCATTTCGTAATTTTGGAAGTTGATGAAAATCAACATTATGGAAGACCTGAAGAATGTGAATGTACAAGAATGGTGAATATATCACAGTCTCTAGGAATGCCAACTATATTCATACGATATAATCCAGATGAATATAAATTAAATGGAAAAAAATATGATCCGAGTTTTAATAAAAGAATGGAACGTTTAGATTTAATCCTTAAAAGTACAATTGAATTAGATGTTAAACAATTAACTGGTTTTGTTATGCTTCGAAAAGTTTATTTTAACGATTATAAAGACACTGATGTAAAATATTATAATATATTAGATTTCAATCAATAAACCTTGTTAAATTTTAAATCATTTTTCACTAAAGCGTGCTTCAATACTTCAAATATATCCTTTGCAAATACAATTTTCAAATCATTTTTAATAGTTTTATTTCTAATAACTTTTTTCTTCTTTGATTTGGTTACTTCTTCATTTAGAGGTATGAATTCGCCACTGGACATTAAATCAATATCATCTTCACTATTTATTATTTTTTCATAATCAGATTTATTATCAAAAGGAATTATAGCTTTTTTTATACCGGCCCTAATACAACCTTGTAATTTAGCATAAAGACCTCCAATTGCTAAAATTTTTGATGACATTGCAATTTCACCAGTCATGGCCACATCATTTCTAACAGCAACTCCACAAAGTCTTGATATAATACCAACAACTATCGCACAACCGCCTGAAGGACCATCCCTTTTTGATGAAATTTCAGCAATATTTATATGAAGACCAATCCCTTGGTGTTTCCCAGTTCCATCATCAGTTAATTTTTTTAATATATTTCGAGGAAGTATATTCCAACTTAGAGTCATTGCACAATGCATTGATTCTTTCATAACATCTCCCTGAGAACCCGTTAATTTTTCTAAACTAAATTTTTTATCTGATGGAGTACGCATAACTTCAATGATTGTTAGACCCCCCAATCCAACGCTCGTTGCATACAACCCATTCACCAAGCCCACATGTGGTTTCTTAGCAATCTTCTGGAAAGTCACCTTAGGTTTATGTTTCATAATATCATCTATGAATCCATCTGTCAAACGCATTGGAAATTCGACATCTTCATTCATAATCTTTTTCAAATTCAATTCTCTTACAATGTCAAAGAGAATTTCGTTAAGTTTTCTAACTCCTGATTCATAAGTATATTGATCGATAATATTACTAATTTGAGTCTTAGAAATCTTAATTTCATCTTTAGAGAAGCCAACCGTTTTGAAAATACTTGGAAGAACATATTTCTTAGAAATAATAATCTTATCATTTTTAGAAAGCGGCTTAACGTTAATCTCCTGAATACGATCCTTGAGAATTCTATCAATATTATCTGAATCATTATATGAGAAAACAAATAGTACTCTTGACAAATCTAGCGGAATACCGGCAAAATACTTGTCTTGAAACTCTTTATTCTGGACTGGATCAGTTAAATGAGTTAATATACCAATAATTTCTCTTCCATGTTCTGTTCTACTGACTTTATCTAATTCATCAATATAAATAATAGGATTCATACACTTGGTTTCAATCAATATATCCACTATTTTACCCCAAGTAGATCCTAAATAAGTATAATTATGACCTTCCAGAACCGATCCATTAGATGATCCTCCAAGACCCAAGAAAGCAAAAGGACGAGTCGAACCATTCGTGTCTATCAAACATTTTGCCAAACCATTTTTACAAATAGTGGTTTTACCAACACCAGGAGGACCACATAGACCAAAGGATTGACCTTTCATTTCACCATTCATCCACTGACCAATGATGCGTTTAATATGTTGTTTGGATTCATTATGTCCATGAACACTTTTATTAAGGATTTCTTCGATTTGAGAGAGATAATTAGATTTCTTTGTCTTAGATTCATTCCACTCCTGAATTAGGATAAGAGATTCCTTGACAAAATAATTAATGAAATCCCGAAGATTCAAATCGATTTCTTCTTCTTCTTCCGGCTCACTATCTCCCTTAATACCAAGTTCAGTTTCTACTTCTGCTAATCTATCTTTAATCATAGAAATATGATTACTTGTTAATGAATTATTTTTAATGAGAATATCTTTGACATGTTTATAATGTTCTAATTTCTTTTTACATTCTTGGTAAAAATTGAGTTCTTTAGCTCCATTTTTCAGGATTTTTTCAATCATATCATCATCTGTCATAATTTTTTCGGGAATTTTTTCTGGTGTAGGTTCATAAAGATTTTCTTTGCTCAAGGAGAATTTCTGAAGTAATTCATCGGAAATATTGGAGAGATCTATTTCTTGAACACTGGCATATGCAAGTAATTGTTTAATAGTTGTTTCGAGGAATTGTGTGTATTTATTTATTTTATTTTCACTATTGGCATTAATATGATAGTTATTAATTATATTATGGAAAATCTCATTTATTTCATTAGGAACTTCCACTTCGTTTTCATCGAATTCATTTAATTTACATTGTAATATAGTTATAAAGTTCTCTAATTTGTTATTGTATTCCTTATATATCCGAAAAACATCTTCTTCGTGATATATTCCAAAAGGAATACGCAAAAGACCATCCAAATACTGACGCGCCTTATTAGCATTTTCTTTAGTTCCATTCATTTCTTTGAGCTTCGTAAGAGCCTTAGTTTTAATGGAATCAGTGGTTTTAAGCGAAACAATGCGAGTTTCATATGGAATATCATCATTAGTGAGAGATTCCAGTTGCCTCTTTTTTTCCTGAACATTTTTTAAGACTACCTTGAAATATTTCTGAATTGACCAATGAAGTGAATTGAAAATTTGTTGAGCATAAGGTTTTGATTGAAATAAAAGACTTTTATTAGCAATTAGATCAAAAACAATATGTGCATTGAATTGATCTTCGCTATTGGACATAAGGAAAAGTGTAATAATTTTGAGTTGTTTTTCTGGGGAACTCTTAACGAATTCTTTTATCAATCCTGAGAGTGTTTTCTTTTTATATTTAATTAATTCATCGTAACTTCTTTTAATTAATTGGATTATTTCTCTTATATTAAGAACAACAAAATCTCTGAGTGAGAGTTGTTCAACAAATTTGCTTTTAAAATCGTCTGGTGTATCAATATATGAAAGATCATTATTAAGTAACATACATTTATAACCAAAAGTTCCACCATATCGAGTAATGTTAATTGGATCTTTCTTGAAAATACCATTTATTTGAATAATTTTATTTTTAAAGGGAAAGTAAATTGTGGCACCATCTACTTTTTCGATCAAGGTTTTTGATCTGGTTTCTATTTTTTTAGGAAAGGGTAATTCGGAATCTTCTACTTTAGTAACGGATAGAAGTTTTTTTTTGTCTTTTGCGGGACTGATACATTTAGATGAAATAGGAATGAAAAATTTATCATAAAAATTCAATAGTTTTTTATATTTATCATTGTCTATAGAATCCAACCAATTATTATTCATGTTAAGTATTGATAATACGTCACTGCATGTACTGGCACCGGTTTGCTCACAAAGTTTATATAATTGATCTTTCATGGTTATAATGAAGATTCTCAAGTCCATTATTGATTTTTTCTTGAAGATTGATAGTTTCAATGGTGGATTGAACTCTTTGAATTTGAGAAATATTTTTTCGGATCTTTCAATATATTCGTTATATTTCTCCTGTTCGATAATTTCATTAGAAATAGTTTGATCATTTAAGTTACCCATAATTGAACATATACCATTATAAATAAATTGTAATTCATCATTAAATTGATATAAATAATCAAATTTCTCTCTTATTTTAGATAAAAGAATTAGGAAATTTTTTTTATTCTCCATATATAATATATACAATAATATTTTACTTCTTAGGATACTTAAAATAAATGTTACTATACATTATTATAAAATGGATCGCAAACGGAAGCACACGAATGACAATAATAATACTAAAAAATTTAAAAATGATGAAGGTAATAATAACGATCCCGTACGACCACCACCTATTTTCCGACTTATGTTTGGATTACCTCCATATCCTAATGATTTTTCATCAACTGATGATGGTGATGATAATAATAAAGAACCTGCAAAAGTAAAAAGAGAAAATGATGATGATTATTTTAAGATTGATGGTAAAGCTGTAAAATTACATCCTTTATGGCGTGAAGTTAAAACCATCAAGGATTTAATTGAAATTGGATATTGTTATGACCCAGCTGCTGATAAAAGATATGTTATTAATTTAAAAACCTTGAGTAAATGTGTTCCGGCGTTAGAGGAGCTTCAAAATATGATTGGTATGCGATCGATTAAGGAACGTATTGTTGATTTATTCTTCTTTCATCTTCAGAATTTTTTTAAAGATGAAGGAGAGGGTGGTCAAATGATGCACACTATTATTGAAGGAACACCCGGCTCAGGTAAAACTGAAGTAGCCAAGATTCTTGCTAAAATTTATTATGGACTTGGTATTGTGAGAAATAAGAAATTTACCATAGCTAAAAGAAGTGATATGATTGGAAAATATCTTGGACATACAGCAAAGGCTACACAAAAAATCTTTGATCAGGCTAAAGGAGGGGTTATTTTCATAGATGAGGCGTATTCATTGGGTAATCCTGAAGGAAGAGATAGTTTTTCAAAGGAATGTATTGACACAATCAATCAGAATTTAACGGAAATGAAAGATAAAACTATTGTAATTATAGCTGGATACAAGAAGGAATTGAAGCAATCCTTTTTCAGTTATAACCCAGGCTTACTACGTCGATTCCCCTATCGGTTCACCATCGACAAATATAGTTTCTCAGATATTTGTGAAATATATGAGAAAAAAGTCGAACAAAATAATTGGTATTTAAATCCCAAAGAAAAAGAAGAAAGACTTAAGTTCTTTGAAAAGAATTTGAAATATTTTCCATATAATGGAGGTGATATGGAAATATTATGGGATTTTACCAAAATAACTCATTCTAGAAGAGTATTTGGAAAATCATCAGTCCTACGTAAATTAATTACAGTTGAGGACATGAAAAATGCATTGAAACTCATGATGACAAATGAGGAAATTAAAAGTCGCGCTAATGGATTGTCAGATTCAATTCTAAGTAGTATTTACGTTTAATTTTACTCAAATCACATTTACATTCTTCATTTTTACTTTATTTTTCATTATTAAATAAATGACAAATATTATTGGAGCTAAATTCAGAGCAATCAAGAGACAACTAGTTATCTTGATATCTCTACCAATCTTATTATGATCTAATTCTCCTCCACCCGTGCGTGACTGATGGACTTTACGAGAAAGATTGATTACTAAACATATATTAAGTGCAAAATATATGAGAAATATTATAAACAAATTAATTTTCATATATGTTTTATATAAAGATTTTTATTCAGATGAAGAGTAGATCTGATACAAACTTTTAGTGACCTTTCAAAACAGGCTTAATACACACTAGTGCGTTTGCAGACGAACCAGATATCGCCATGTTTTGTTATATATGAGGTATGTTTTAAGTTATTCATTTTTTTTCATCATTGCCCTCTGCAAACGCATCATATTCTGAATTTCATCCTCTTCATCCGAGCTTTCCATTTCTAAATCAAATGATTTAGGCTTAGAATGGCCTTTTGGTGGTCCATTGCTTTCCATGATTTTTTCAAGTTCCGTTTCAGAATCTTCTGCTGCAACATCATCAAATACTACATCATAATTTATTTGTCCCTCTTCTTTGGGTATAAGTCCTTCTTTGCGCAATTCACCAACTTCCCACGGATAATAAACATTGAGAATATCATAAACATTTTCATATCCTCTATGTGAGCAGAGACAATAGCTTTTGTCTGATGCATATGCTGATGATCCTTTGAGTTGTCGCGATCCTCTTAGTCGACAATTATAATTCTTACCTTTTATTGATACATTAAATCGTTTAGAACCAAATGAACCCGTAATCCTTCCAATACATTGATCATCTCCAACCGGACGAGAAATCATAGATGAACTACGTTCAGATCCTCCGTTTTGCTTTTGATTCTTCTGCTTTTTATGTTTTTTACCACCTTTAATATTTTTTCCCATGATAATATATTATATATTTACTGTACTTTTAAGTTGTTTTTCTTGAAAATACCATATAAATATTAAAGAAATTATTAAAATAACCAATATAACTTTCCATATTGGAATTGGTAAATCACTTAGATTAGCAAATGACTCGATATTTTCATCGTCTGATAGGTCAATATTGTATGTGTTAGTGGTGTTAAGAGGTTCAAACTTGCACTTAAATCGATAATCACCCTCTTCCGAACAAGGAAGTGCTTCACAAACTTCATCTGCACGAGCAACATATCCTGGACCAATCTGATCTTGACATTTTTTACTTAAATTAATAATAAAATTATCACCTTCACCCAATTCAGCTTTCCTGATACAATTGGTATAGTTTCTATATGTATAAGCTATATCCTGATCAACTGTAGATGTTTTTTCTTCAGTATTTTGACATTCAGGACAATCATTAGTACTAGTTTTTTCTTGTTCCAAATTGGTCGTAGAATCATATTCCATATTAATAATTTGATTAGTATTTGAATATAAAGGAATACCATTTTCTAATTGATCTTTCGCGAATTGAACAGGATCTTTCGGATAAATATTTTTGGGTGTTTTAGAAAAATAACTAGTATAATCAGAGGATGATTTTAAAAACCCTCGTTTATTTTTAAGTGAATAATCATAATAATAACAAGTATTTTCTCCATTATTATTTGTTGTCGTTGTAAGAGCATAACAATCTGGATTGGTCCAACACCAATCTTTACATTTCTCTTCTAAGTCAAAGTGGGTTTTAGGTGGGGCATTAGCAACCATTGATCCTCTACCATTGGAATATGTGCAACTGGACACACCCGAAACCGGTTTGGAATCATTTGGGACGCATTTATCACCATTATCATTAACACATAGATTATTAACGGAAGAAGATACACTATAACCTGTAGGACAGTTAATTATCTTTTTTCTGACTTTTTGATGGAATTTATCAGCAATCATAAAATCTTGAGTAGATGGATTAGGAGTTCTATTATATTTTGGTAATCCTCTGTTATCATACGTCATAATTTGATCAATACAACCGTCTTTGCCTTTAATACAGGTAAAAGAAGTATTATTTACCATAAGATCTGAACGAGGTGTAGTGCTCCCTCTATTATGATCGAACCATTCGGGTTTTGTTTCTTCATACCAAACGGTTCCAGAGGCTGATGCATCTGTATTGGTACTGTCTGTTGATGTTACAGTTTCGGGACAGGTACAACTGGAAGTTAAGTTTTCAATTGTATTTCTTGGAAATAATAATGCTACCATCAATAAAACGATAATAATTATTATTATCTTCATTATAAAATATTATTATATAATAATATAATGAAATTCACTAATTTAATTCAGTTAAATGAAATCATAATTGGAACTATATATTTTATGATATTATATGCTTTTTATGGAATTATTTCCAATAAAATTGGACTCTTTGATTTCTTTTACACAACCGTTGCATTTATGCTCACGTATGGAACTATGATTGTTATTTATAATTATTATATTTTCCAAAAAACATTATAAAAAATGTTGATATTTTATATATGATAAAGGATAGTGTATATTTAATTATATTTTTCGTAGTGTTATTGCTTCTCTGTCTAGTTAATTTCGTTCCTGAGGTCCAGGATCAGCTTGGTTTAACCGCAAATCAAAAAGCTTTTTTATTCAGTAGTTCGCTATTTGCCTTGCTTTTCTTTGGATATTTTGCCAAAACCTTAGTTAGAGATAAAAGCATTAGTGTGATGCCTTATATTGCTTTTTATCCATTCTGGTATTATATTACTAAACTAACGGTTAATAAAATCACTAATCAAAATGATTATCTTAATGATATATAAGGCGTAAAAATCAAATCTAAAATACCTAATTATAATAATATAATGAAATATTATTGTAATTCATCTGATTATAAAATTTACAAACTTATTATTAAACATTTAAATAAACAAGAATGGGAATTCGTTCCAACTGAATTTTGGTTTCAAGAAAAAGGAGTTATATTTTACAAACCCAAAAATAAATTATATATAGATTTTTACCCTGGAAGTGTATTATCCAAAATTGGTAATCAGATTCCTTCATGTATTCTCATGACTGATCGACTTAAATTAACGACAATTTGCCCCAAAAGATTCCAACCAGAGACTTATTTAGTTACAGATGGGAAAATTCATGGTATTGGTAAGATTAGACGGAAATATGTCTGGTTTCTTAAGGAAAATCATCGGAATTTTGGTACAGGAGTAGATATATATGACAATTTAGAAGATGTTCAGCGGAATATTAAAGAAGAACGGAAATATGTATTACAGAAGCATATTTCTCGACCGTTACTTTATAAAAAACATAAATTTCATGTCAGAGCATATTTGTTGATATATTATACAGATAATACTTATCGATTTTACCTGCATAAAGGAGGTATTATCGTTATATCAACACATAAATGGAAGAGTGGAGAAACGGATAAAGCCGTTCAAATTACTCAGACAAGAGAACAGAATAAGGAATTTGATTTTGATTTTTATAAAAATGAATATTATAAAAAACTGTATTTTAAGATTAAAATGTGTATGAAAGGTGTAATTGATAATTATACGGCGAAATTGGATGATTTTCCGAAATTAAAGAGGGATTCTTTTGAATTGCTTGGATTTGATATTATGTTTAACAGGGATATGAATCCTTATATATTGGAGGTAAATTTAGGACCAGTAATCGGGGATTTTAACGATGGTATGATAAAAGATCTTACCAATTTGATATTTAATAGTGGTAGAAAGAGCTTAGGTAGATTTTCACTCTTGGAAAAATATCTATATTATTAATAGAATAATGTTATTGGATCTGCGAATGCGAAATGCTCAGAAATTAAAGGCCGTTATTGGAACTATTTTCTTTATTTTATTTTTTGGATTCTTGAGACCTCATATTATAGGGGAGAAATGGGCTTCTTATGATGTTATGGTCTTAGGATTTTTGTTTTTCCTATGGCTTTGCTATTCATTTGCCTTTGGTAATACTTTTCAGGTTTATAATGATACAACGTTAATGTCCATGTAATACTTTTGAAAAAAGTATTGCAAAACATGTCAGAAAAATATCTCAAAACAAAAAATATCTTAAAAAAAAAATACTTTTCAAAAAAATTCTTATGAATTTAATATGTTGATAGCATTTGTTGCGTCATCTTCTGTTAAACCAAGTAGATAGTTTGTTCTTATGAAATTATCTATTTTCATATCCATATCATCTAGGACCACCCATTTGCTTACTTCTGGGTGTTGTTCGAGCCATTCTCGGATTTCTTGGACTCTTTGTTGAGCTCCTTGAACCATACTGGCTTTTTCGACATTATCCTTAGTTTTTCCATAAATTCTGTTTTGAATACCAATTTTTTGACATACCATATCAAACATGGCAAGTGAAAAAGGAATATATCTATGGGATGTACTCAGGCAGAATTGTGCATCGGTTTCATCTACAATTCTTTTGAGATTTTCCATATTGGGTGGAGAAAACATTTGTCTATCGGTAATTGATTTAAGATTATTAAGGACACCATCAAAGTCGAGAAATATAATTTTCATATTATAATATATTATATCATATCAAAAAATCTTTAACTTTGTATAAAAAAATTGAAAATTTAATATTTTAGTAATTGAATATATTATTTTCGTATAAAATACACTATGAAAATAATTACAGTTGAAAACAAAAATCAGCTCCTAGCGGCAAAATATGAACATGATCATATTATCTTTCTAGTATATGGTGATACTTGTAAGCCATGTCAGGATCTCAAACCCGAACTGCTGAAATTCTTAGAAGCAAATGATAGCGCGGAACGGGAATTTACATTGGTTATGGCCAATTACAAGAGCTCTAAGGAGATAAATAAGTATTTTGAGCTTAAAAAGATTCCTTTTCTGGTATTTTGTAGAAATACTGAGATTCGGGGTTCAATTCAGAGTTCAAAAATGGAATTGATTATTCCGGAGTTGAATAAGGCTTTTGAGAGTGAGTATAAGACAGAGTTCGAGAGCGAGTATAAGACAGCTGAGAACGGTGGAGGTTCGAAAAATGAAGCTCTTGATTTCACAGGGGATTTTGATTTTTGATTGGTTTCTTGCCATGTTTTTCAAAACTACCTGATAATATTACTTTATTATTACCCATTTCTATATTTTTACTATATATTTATTCATACAAATTAAACGCAATATTTCTTTAAGTATTTTTTGTTTCTTATTATTAAAATAATATATATATATATATATGCCTGTAAAAAAAAGTTCCAAAATGAAAGTTAAGGGTAAAAGAACACTTAAAAATGGTGCGATTGCTGGATATGTTTATTATAGTAAGGAAAAAAAATGGAAATGGAGAATTATTGGAAGAGATAAAAAACAGAAAGGTGGTAATGGCAATTATAATCTGAATTATAATTTAATATCAAATACAACAGTTTCGAATGATTATACAAATTTAAGAGATTATTTAGTTGATAATTATAAAAATCAATTTAATATCATTGAAATCGCAGATATTGTAAGAATAGAAGAATATTATAATATTGGTATTTCTTTATTAAAATTAACATATTTTAATAATAATAATTATTTAAACAAAAACTATACCCGCAAATATAAATCATGTAATTCACTGTGTATGGCTGAAACGATATTATTTTTTATAATAAAAAAAATATATTTAGAATCTGATAATTTAACAGAATTAAATATGTTATTTATAGTCTTTATTGGATATATTGATTTTATAAATAAAAATATAGTAAATTCTGGTAATAAAACAGGTGATAAAATTTGTAAGGAAATATCATGTAAACAAAATCCATTAATTAAAATTAAAACAAAAAAAAAAAAAAAAAAAA
>JGI10211J14876_10000225_pt1 | contig 23412 bp, 37 predicted proteins | sample Etolagsediment_FD_14876 | JGI IMG/M metagenome (IMG submission 14876)
CTTCCACACTGTCCGCCTGAGTAAGAACAAGTATGTTCGCTTCGATTCTTACTACAACACTGGTATTCGCATTTCTATTTTCAACCTTATCTCTTCTCTACTAAGGAAGTAATTATGCGCGTCATCGAACAGAAAATGCTCGATGCTATTCAGTCGGGCGAGAATTTCAAACTAGCTAACACTCGCATAGAACACGTCGAACAAATTAACGGATTCAACGACGATCACGTCGTAAAGCGAAGGATAAATGTTTATCTGCACGACAATCACGTTGCACAGATCACAGATAAAGAAGTCTGGGTCTCTCATTGTGGGTGGATCACTAAAACCACGGTCGCAAGGATTAACGTAGTCCTTCGCGAATTTACTAACTCAACCGCATTCATTTCTCACGGCAGATTTTTTATTCGAACCCCGCACAAACACGAGTTTATTAGTAACGCTTACCTACAACTGACTGACGACAAACAAGCCTCACTTACTCTCCCCCGAATCGAGGTAAAACAATGAGTTGCACCGCTGAAATCTACAGTGAAGCCATCCTATTTATGCTCGATAGCATGGCGCCGCATGAAAAAGTCCAGCTCAAAGACGACATTCGCTTCAAGCTGGACAGAGCTTATGAACTTCAGCCTTCAACAATGCAGGGACTAAAAGTTCTCTTGCAGCTAATGAAAGTCAGCGATTTGTCGCGACAACTTGAAGATTAGCGGGCTTGTATTGAACACCACGGTAAGTGAGCAGGACGGTGTCCTTTTCATTCATACGGCGCTCATGAGAATCTTGAGCTGCGCTACGCTGGGTTTTCTGGCGTTGCGATGTTAAATAGGTGAGCAGTGCGTTGTCCATGAGTTAATCTTGTAACTATTGATACTGTAAGACTTCTACCATCCTCTGTAGTTCACCCTGTTACAAACAAATGACTAACTTCAAGTTCAAAGTCGGAGATCGTGTGGCAGAACGTCCACGGTTGAATTACAACATTTCAAAATCTCCACGCGGGAGAGAGTTGTATCAACAAAACAACAAGCAAAGGTACGGAACGGTCGTAGATCAATTTATCCGCAAAGATGGTAGAGGTGCCAATCAGAAAATTATCAAAGTTATTTGGGACGGTAAGCAGTCTCCAAGTGATCACCAGCAGATGAGATTGTGTTTTGTCAATGAGTTAGACGCACTAACTGACAAGTTCTTGCTGTGAGCAAATGTCTTTTAAAGCTTTACCTGAAGAATTCAAGCCTACGAAGGGTGACTTCTTTCAGGACAAGAAAACGCATGACCTTTATGTTTACGACGGTAACGAATGGCTATTAGTCTCAGTCGAATCCTTGCAACTTTTGCCCAAGAAAGATTTAGAGAAGTAACTGTCTACACTCTTGTGGTCTTCTCAGTCATAGCTGAAGAGCATCCTCATGGTGTGCCACAGTCGCAGCTAGGTAAATTTCCTGCTTTACTTGACGGCTCAAAATCATCCTTGGCGCGTCACTGTCGGTTACTCGAATCGCTTGGTTTGATTAGTCGCACCACTATGAAAGATGACCGTAGACAGTTCAATTTATTTCTTACTGAACAAGGTCAAACTCTGTGGGAACAGTTAAAGTGATCACGAATTGCGTCCACGTCGGTAAAGATGATTCTTCCGGATTACGAGATTGCGCGGCTGTGTAAAGAACAAAACATGATCACGCCGTTTAACCCCGATCTGGTCAATCCGGCATCTTTAGACGTTCGACTCGGTGAAACTATTCTTATAGAGCAAGAGAAATCAAGAGCACTGAGATCGTACTCACTTTGTAATTACACAAAAGACACCCCTTTCTTGCTTATGCCTGGTGAATTTATCTTGGCTGAAACGAAAGAAATATTTAACATGCCGGAGGATGTAGCAGCACATTTCGCTCTCAAATCTTCTTGCGCTCGCGCTGGATTCGAACATCTTCTTGCTGGTTTTATCGATCCCGGTTTCAACAATTCGGTTTTAACTTTGGAGATCAAGAACGCTAGGAATTTTCATGCAGTACCTATGTGGCCTGGCATGAGGATCGGGCAAATTATTTTTCACAGAATGGCTTCAGAACCATCAGTTACCTACAAAATTACGGGTCGCTACAACAATGATCACCAAGTCTCGCAGTGCAAAGGGCTCATGTGAGTCTTTTGTGTCTACTCTGAAATTTAGTTAACTAAGTATTAAAAACGACAATTACTGCAAAAAGTTGTTTACTTAATTAAAGTTTTTAAATTATGTTTTTCTACTTAAACTACTCTTTTAACTTACAGGAAGGTATCTTAGGCTACGTGGTTGACAGCAGTTGAACTGTGAGCTACAATCTACTGTGTGCTCAACAGCACTCGATACAACCCACAAGAACATGAAACTGAACCAACTGATCAAACAAGCGCGTGAGTCGGCTCTACTCTGGGACGACTGCGACAAAGCCCTTAACGAAGTCAACGACGCTTTCGGCGCATCTTATGAAGCGGCTCGAGACAAACTAAACAGCTCCCTGACGGTGGCTGATCAAAACGGTTTTGAAATGTCTCAGCTTCAAGGCGACGACTCAGCCTTTCGATTTCCAGATCTCGGAACCTTAGTCGTTGTTCGCGTTAGTAAACTGCCAACACCTCACAAATCTCTTGAGACTATAGAGATGAAAATCGAACGACTTGAGCGTGAACTTAAGTTGGCTAAAACCGAGCGTAAGCATTTAATCGAAAGACTAAAGATTAATGCTCACGAATTTGTCACCGAAAAAGTAACTACAGCTTTCAAGAGGATCACCAAATGACTCAACCCGAAGTTTTCATTCTTCATTGCTCTGTGTCTGCTTCAGTCAGACAGAGTATTCAGATTGCTTTCGAAGATTACAAACTACCTGAGGATGTAATCGATACGCTAAAGAAAGCTAACTCAATCTCCATTCGTCCTAATTTATCTAGCGCTCTTAAAGGATGCCTAGATGAACTGAGGCTAATGCAACGTTATCTTTACGATCGTTGCACCATACATCACGGGGACATTCATTTCTTGCATCCTGACTATTTTCACGATGCAATGGAGCGAATAGAAGAGATTAAAAACCACGCTGTTACTTGTAACTCCAAACTCAAGCAGGAGTGGCGTCAAGAGTTCGACAAATGGAACTCGATGATTGACAACGTCTTCAGCCCTTTGTTCCCAGATAAGAATCAACTTGCTTTAGTTCGGGAAGCTTATCTAAAGATGTTTCCGACAGCAGCAGAATTTGCAGCACCGATTAGTGTTCATGTTGTAGGTCCTTATCCTGCTTCTTTAGAGCGCGTAGAAGACCCTTCGGAAATCTCAGATTTCATAAAGAATGCAGCAGCGATTAACACTGAAGAAGTTCTAGAGGCTGCGCGGCACGGTGCTCTCGATGCCAGCATGGGTAAGATTGCAGAGTTGTTAGATGATCTAGATGCTAGATCTGCTAACAAGGTGGGAGAACGTGTCCTTAGTAACAACCCTAAGAAGCGTGGTAGTTGGCAAATTGCGGCATCTGATCTAATCCTCTCAGCTACACATAACCCCGCTCTTAAACCGATAAGTAATCTTGTTGAAGAACTTATCAAAACTGGTGAACGTATGCGGGACGAACCTAAAGGTCCAGCAAGAATCCAAGCCTTCAAACGTTATTCAGATTTGCGTGACGAGATTCGTGAGGAGGCTAAGCTCATCACCACAGCAAAGGACAGCTCGAAGGGATTTGAAGCTCTTCAAATGTCTCTGAGTCTTTCAAATAAGTATCAAGATCTTCTACAAAATGTAAGCACATGCGATTCCCTGGATGAACTTGAGCAACTTGAATCTGAGATTGAAACACAAACAAGTGTTTACAAACACAGAGCTAAACATCTTCAACAAGTGTTTGCTAAAGCTAAAGAAACAATGGTTGCTCGCGCCAACCTTTCAGCAGTTGCTGAAGAGCTNGCAACGAAAGAAATTAAATCAGAAGGTGATTGCGACTTCTGAGTATTTTGTTGATTATTACGATTCTTTTTAACCGTTGATTATTACGATTCTTTTTAACCATGGACAACCAACTCTCAATCATGAACCACGAACTCTTCGCTAACTTTCAAAACTTTCGAGCAAGCATCAACTCTGCTTTTCTTGAGCGGTCTGATGTAATCGATGGCGTTCTTGCATCGATGCTTACGAAACAGAATTGTTTTCTGTTCGGAGCACCAGGCACAGGTAAGTCCGAACTTGTACGAGCTGCTGCAAATGGTTTCAGCGGTTCTAAATTCTTTAACTATTTGTTATCTCCCACGACTGATCCTTCTGAACTCTACGGCCCAGTTGCCGTCTCTAAACTTCTGGAAGATGAGTACACACGAGACGTTAAAGGTTATTTGCCTGACGCAAACGTAGCTTTCTTGGATGAATTGTTTCGCGGTAGTTCTGCGGTACTTAACTCACTTCTTCAACTGCTTAACGAACGCACGTTTAATAATGGTCGGGATCTTATCAAAACTGATATTCAATCTATTGTCGCTGCAACTAACAGCTTCCCTACTGAAGAATCCTTGCAAGCTTTTTGCGATCGATTCCTATTCCGACCAACTGTGGAAGGTTTGAAAAAACCTACAAGCAAACGAAAAAATCGTCCTGCTGTAAAAAGCGAGCTGACGATTGACAATCTTACTGAGCTACAAAAAATTACTACAAACGTAGAAGTTAGCGATAACTTTCTCGATGTATTTAGCGAGACGATGGACATTCTTGAGTCTCGTGGTCTAAGTATTTCTGATCGTCGTCGCGTTCAAATCCTTAAATTTCTTAGAGGTTGGGCTGTTGTTCAGGGCGAAGATACTGTACACCCAGAGTATCTCCACTCAACACTACATCACATTGTTTACCAAACACCTGAAGATATTACGACGATCAAAGAAGTTGTAGATCAGTGTGTGCCCACAGCGGAGAAGTTCTTCCGTTCAGTACAGAAGGCTTCGAACGGAGTAATGAGTGAGTTTAATTCGTATCGATCTAAACACATGGATTCTCTCTCAGATGTAAACGCTCATGTAGCGAAGCTTAAAGAGCTGCATAATGATATGAGAGCTATTGCTGAAAGAGCAGAACGTGCTCTAGATGATGGAAACATGAAGCTGACAGCAGCAATGCGACTAAAAGCAACTAAAGTTTGCCAAGAAGTGAATCATAATCTTGATCAAATTTCTGAAAACATTTCTCGTTATTCCAAATGAATACCACGACTGAAATTATCCGCCTAGCAGAATCGGAGCCTTTAGTTCTAACTGTCTCAGCACTGACTGACTTTCTGTGGCCTGAGTTTGTTAGAGAGACAAAACCTCAAGTTCAATACTTGAGCGACAGGTTTGACATTCGTCAACTCAGTCGATTCGGTAAGGAAGTATTTGAGTTTCTGTATACCGGCGGAGACGTAACACCAATCGTATCGTTCGATGACATTGAACAATACTTTCGACAAAAGCAGGACGGTCAAAGTCCGCAGATGCCGAAAGGTTACAAACCAGAAAACGGATTATGGAACATGGTGTTAGACGATATTGTCAATAGCCCTGTGTACCATCAACTTAATACACTGTGTCTGGGTAGTCACTTTAACTCAGGTAACAATGCTGTTTGTATCCTTAACGAACTCAGCTCTGTCATGGAACAAATGCTTGAGACTAATCAAGCTGTACTAAGCGCATTAACTAGCAAGGCGCAACAACTCACAGACATTCGATCCAAGTTTGTTAAGGCTATGAAGTCTGGGGACACACAGACAGCAGCAGAGTTGCGTCAACAAGGAAAAGAACTTGGCGAGGAAATTGAGAATGCCTTAAGAAATGTGCATCAGGAGTACAAGCCGGAGATCGACAAGTCAATTGAAAAAGCCAAAGAAGAAGCTTCAAACATCGAAGAAGCTATGAGTGCTTTGGCTGGTGATAATAAAGGGATCGGAGTCAAACTAACCAACATTCGAGAAAAGAATGAACTAGCTCGTAAACTTAAAAACAATAAACGACTCTTAGCTTTTGCTCGGAGATTAGGTGCTTTGAAAAAAGCATGGTCACAACGTAAACGAGCTAAAAAGCATTCGTCTTCTTACAGCGACATTGTTGGCGCGGTCATGTCTGATCAAGTAACCAAAGCATTTCCCTCAGAGATCGCTTTAGCTGCCACAGCGTCGGGTCGTGCATTGTTTGCACTCAAATACTCAGAACGTACACTATTAACAAAAGATTACGAAGCAAAGACCAAAGAGTTGGCTCGGGGACCTGTGGTGATGTATATCGATATCTCAGGTTCTATGTCGGGTGAATCTGAGTTGTGGTCGAAAGCAATTGCTTACGTTATCGCAGAAGAGTGTGCTAAAGACAACCGCGAACTGCAAGTGCATTTATTTGATACCAGCATTGACAAAAGCATAACTATTAAACCAGGTTGCTCTGACTTCTCTGATTTACTCAGATTTATCTTGGAGTGGTTTACCCACGGTGGGACTTCTTTTGATCAGGTTATGAAACACGCTTACGCCCGTGCTGACATAAACCCTAAAGCCGATGTACTTTTAATTACAGACGGTGAATGCGAAGTAACAGATGCTGCGGTGCGTAAATTCAATATGTTTAAGAACGAACAAAGCTTAGACGTTCATGCGTTCTGTATCGGTAAAAAAGCTATGTCACTCAAGAAATTCTGTGACGATGTTCAACTTATCGACACGTCAGAAGATGCTGACTCATCGGAACTATTCCAAAAGGCAATCGCCTGACTTTGTATTAATTTGTAGGTGTCTCAACGACACCTACATGCCAACACTTAAACAGGACATAGAAATTATCAGAGGGATAAGCGATAAATACAAAACAACCGAAGTAAAACTAGAGTTGAAACATTGGCTAGCTTCGTGCTTTACACACAAACAAACAAATATAAATAGACAAACACACTATAAACATTTAGTTATTACATTCATAGCACTCGAAGGTAGAGACTTTATTAATGTGTCAGTTTTTGATACAAACAATAATCAGTATTTTGATGATAGGTCGATTTTGCTCAAGCCCTATATATTAAAAAATTTTGGAGTAGAGTCATTCGATAAACTTCACCAGAGCACTAAGTGCACTGTGTGCGATGTATGGCAGATGGTAGAAGAAGTTGAAGTCGAGATATTGGATTGTTTAGGCTGTTGACCATTGCGGAATATTCCCTATAGTTGGCAAGCCAGAGTCTTTAACAATGAAGCTCAATTTTCAACTTCACGGTGTCGACCTTCAAGAGGCCGAAGCCAAATCACTTCTCAAAGTCCAAGAAGAAATCCCTGCGATCACGATCGACCTGGCGACAGTCTTAGATCGTGACGTTCTCGATGCAAAAAAGCTTTTTAATCTGAGCATTGAAAAGCAGCGGCCAGAGCTAGCCACACTTGCGGCAAAGCTTGCGATCCAGAAACCTTTTAGCAAGGTGAACACCAGGAAACCTGCTAAAGAACGTGTAGCGATCCCGGATCTAGCTGTCGAGCCTATCTCTCTCGACGAAGCGCTGGAAAAGCTTTGTGGCGACAAAAACCTGATGACTGCAGGAGCTGCAATGGTTCTCAGCAGTCTGGCAGAAAAGAACAACCGAACTATGCGTGAGATTGCTGTCGAGCAAGTGAATAAAATGTGGCGCAACGACGTGAACGTGCGCTCGACCATATTTAACGGTTTCACGAAGATTAACGGTGTGTTTGCACCGTTTATTGGTAGGGCAGGTAAAGGTGTTGTCACTTACCACAGCTCGCCTCTTTACAATTCTCTGCGAGAGGGGTCTGCCTTCCTTGTCAAGTCTGGGTTTGCTGTCGCTACAGGAGAAGTCAGTTTTGGGTCTGAAAATAAAAAATTGACCGGAAGCGAGACTCTTCTAAGGCGAGTTGTGTATCGGTTTAAGCTTACAGAGCACGGCTCTGTGCTCGCGGACACATGGGCTGACGTCGATCAAGCGATCTTTAATTATTGGAACGATCGACTCAACTGATCTAAAAACCAGTAAACTCTATGGACCGCAACTAAAGCGGTCCTTTTTTATTGCCATGAAAGTCTCTTACATCACAACAAGGTCAGAACTGGAAACAGCTTTAGCAGAACTGTGGTTGCTGCCAAAACTTTGCGTAGATACAGAAACCACGGGTCTCGATGCTCGTGTTTGTGACGTTCGTTTAATTCAGTTGTGCACCACTCAAGAAGAAGTTGATGACAGAATTATTTACGTCATCGATTGCTTCAAGTGCAAAGACTTGGCTGGTTTAAAAGAGCTGCTTGAGTCACGTGAAATGCTTCTATTTCACAACGCTAACTTTGATATTCAGTTCTTACTAGAACTAAACATCGATTTTAAAAACAAAATTTTTGATACTTTTATTGCTGAACGCTGCCTTATGGCAGGCGCGAAAGAAAAGAAAATTAGCCCAAATACTAAAAAAGTATTCTTTGGTGACGTTAGTTGCTCGCTTAAAGCCGTTGTAGCTAGGAGGTTAGAGGTAGAAATTTCTAAAGAACAACAGGTATCAGATTGGAGTAAAGACGATCTTGATTTAGAGCAGATCGAATACGCCGCAAAAGACGTAGACATTCTTCCTAAGATTGCCGCTCTTCAACTGGCAGAATTAGTAACAGAAAATTTACTAGAAGTTTACACTCTGGAGAGTAAAGTTATACGGCCAGTGGCACTAATGTGTCACTATGGGTTTAATATAGATGTTAATAAAATAAAGGTTTTGAGAGCAAGAAAACAGCAAGAACTTGACACGGCTACTAGATTGTTCTGTGAGTCTCTTGACAGACGTCTTCCTGATGAAAAGAAACTTCCCAGACGAGCCGACGGAGTTATTGCAATCGGAAAGAATGCAAAGAAGGAATTTAATCCTGGGTCAAATATGCAGTGCATCCGATACTTCAATGAGATCGGCACTGATTTACCAGTTGATGCAGGAACAGGAAAACAAACTCTGTCTCAAGTAGCTCTCTCTGAGTTTGATAGTACAGATGAAACCCTCAACCTATTACGAAAACGAACCAAGCTCGAAACAGCTCTCGGGCATGTTGACAAGATTATTGATAACATTAACCCTTTTTCTGACCGTATCCACAGCGGTTATAACTCGTATGGGGCCAATAGTGGAAGATTCACAAGCTCCGGATCTAAAAGAGTTACTGGAAAGAAAAAGAAAGAAACCTGGGGAATCAACATCCAACAAGTGCCCCGAGATAAAGAGTTCAGGGAGTGCTTCATTCCGACACCAGGATTTAAATTTGTAATAGCTGATTATTCTCAGATAGAACTGCGGTTAGGGGCTGAGCTCATAGGTATACCGCAGATGATTGAGGCTTTTAAAAACGGTCAAGATTTACATTCGTTGACCGCTAGTTTGATCTACCACGTAGGCATAGACGAGGTGGAAAAGTCTCAGCGTCAGATGGGCAAGACTCTGAATTTTGCCCTTCTTTACGGTATGGGTTTTAGAAAATACAAAACTTACAGCGCTCAGTCGGGAAACATAATCACGCTTTCAGAGGCAAAAACAGCTCACGCCGCATTCCACCGCGCCTACCCAAGGTTGCGTGAGTGGCATCGCGAGAGGAGTTCAATGGTCGAGGATGGTTGGACATATGTTCGTACTCCCATAGGACGGCGCAGGTTGCTTAGTTACGATGACGCGACTATGTCCGCTTGTGCGAACACCTTGATTCAAGGGGCGGGTGCTGACATTTTAAAACTGGCTATAGCAAAGCTGGGGAATTATGTGTCTGATGAGTTTCGACCCATTGCCACGGTGCACGACGAACTGATTTTCGAGGCTATCGAAGACAAAGCAGAGATCTATAAAAACACACTTGAGACTCAAATGAGAGAAGCTGCGGAGTCCGTACTTAAGGAAGTTCCTGTAAAGTGCGATGCTGGTATCGCTGAAAGCTGGGCTGAAAAGTAATGTTCACTGCATGGTTCCCCTCCGCAGAAGGAAAAGACGTATTCACCGCAAAAACAGACAGCGGCTACGTGGGTTGTGTACGTACAAATGAATGTCTCGTGATGACCGTAGATTTTTTTGAGAAACCTTTAGCAGCAGCTAACGCTGCAAGAAAACTAAAAAAACAGATCAACACCAACTCTTCACTGACAACTGTGCAGCAAGAAACTAAAAAACAAATAAAATTTAAGCAAAAAGCTAAAACGCCGTTAAAGTTAACAGGCAGGCTTTACACAACTGAACAAGCAGAAGCTATGCCTCTCTTGAGATTCCAAGAGGTTTGGGTCATCACACATGGTGACGAGTTCGTTTCTGATTGTCTTAATGTCGAAAAAAAGCGTTTAGTTTCTTTTACGAAAGACAGAGAAAAAGCAAAACGTTTTAAAGATCACGAAGACGCGAAAAGAGTTATGAGGACACTCAAAAGTGTTGTCGGACCTGGATTTGACTTACTTAGATATTTTATTCGCGTAGACTAAACGAGACGAATCTGTTTAATTTATGGCCACGCGGTACGCAGGGGACTACTTCGGTCTCAGTATGGGCGACATGAACGACTCAGACAGCTCAAAGTTGATGAGTTATTTCCCTGCGTTACGGAGCACTTACAGTAAGAAAAAACAAGAAGACGGTAGTCCAGTTCTTTTCGGCGGTGTGTCAGGCGTAAAGCCTTTCGGTGGGTTTAAACCTAACTTAGGGTCATTTGCACCTAGGGAAACCAATGAAAAAATGCAAACAGGTGTATTTGGTGGTTTTAAACCGGGTGAATTTTAAGTATATTAAATTATAGGCAAGGTTACTTTTTAAAATGACTTCCTCGCGTCGTTATACTGCTCCTGTAATCGATAAGTTTAGGCAAGCTGGTTCTCGACTAGGCTTAGATTTAGCTGGTTTATTTGAAGAAGACGATAACGGTCAACTTGGCTTAGGTGGGTTTGTGCCCCAGATGCGTACATCCAGCACATCACGTGGGCGCGGATACGGCTTGACGATGAAGCCGCAACAAAAAGATCCTGTGACCACGGAGTTTGCTCTGACGCCGGACAAAGGCGCGTCAATGGCGCTCCCGACCCAACAAGAACCAGCAGAAGAACCAAAGGCAGAAGAACCAAAGGCAGAACCCGCTAAGCAACTGTACGTACCTCACTCAGTTACGTATAGCACTGACTACATGGGTAACTTGTCCTCTCAAGAAGCTGTTGGTAAAGCTAACCAACTCTTAGCAAGAGCATTAGGACCTGAATACGTAGGCACACAAGAGACCTACAACAAATTATTCGAGCCTTTATATAAAAATTTACAGACTGGTGACGACTACGGAACGGATATAGCAAAGTTCTACGAANCCGCTCGCNCAGAGGGCTTTGAACCATATTCGAAAACTCAAACGGACATTAGTGCTCCCGCATCACAAGGTGCATCCGCTTACGAACAATTTGTAAACACTAGATTCGGTGAGAACTTCTACGATCCTGCTGATTTTGGAAGGAGAATACTTGAAGGTAAAGCATTCTACAGACCCGGCGNGGAACAGACTAACTTGACAGCTATCGGTCAAGTTCAGAATCGTATTGAAGCTGGTGAAGGTTCTTTCTGGGGTAAAGATAAGCCTTACGAAAGCGGATACCGTGCAGCTTCGTTCGTGAACAAAAGTGATCCCTTTAAGATGTTCTTCGAGAACTATTTAGCGGGTACGCAAGCTGATCCAGAGCAATTCAAGAAGGCAGCATCTACTCCCTCGGCCACGGTTCCTCCTAGCGCTGGTTTACAAGCAAGCCTACAAGCCGATCCGAACAGGTTTGCTGACTACGATTTTGCGTCTCAAGGAGAGGCTGGCTTTGGTATGAAAGATGTTAAATACTTATTAGGTGAAGGTGCCTCATATAATCAATTAAAAGAGATCGCTAAACGTGCTCCCGGCGGACAGATCGGTGACGTTGCAAGGCAACTCTTAGATCTTTGATGCTTGTCGAAAAGTATAAATTAACTTTAATCTCAAAAAAGCAAACAACCTTACTTTGTCTAAAAGCATTTGATGCTGCCCACGCTCAGGCACAAGCGCTTGACATTGCCAGAAGTTTGTGTGCAGATAAATTTGAGCTTGGTTACGGAGCGTGTAAGGAAGACAACTTAAGCAACCTTTACATAAAATTAGCTTTTAATGACTTTACTCATAGCGAATGTTATGAGTGGCGTGGATCAGTAACTAACAAAGTACCGTCTGTTTACACACTATCAAAGCGATTTTATGTTCGTCCATTAATTCTAAGTTATTTGGATATAAGTAAAGACAAAACAGTCAAGAATACGTGTCACAACCCCAAATGTGTAAATCCGTACCATAACCTATACTTAAACGAAAAAAACTCAAAATTGGGTGGCGGAGACTTGAAAATGCTATTAGCATTCCGAAGCCAAGGCGTAAGCGTTCCGCAGATCGCCAAGGCTCTAAACGTACATCGCTCAACGGTCTACCGCTTACTCAAAAATGAACGTGTTCCTATTGGGGATCAGGATCACAGAAACTGCAATCCACGAAGACGGTAAAGTCAACGTAATTGCAGAGTCTCTTCCTGCTTCAAACAAACGAGTTGCTACTAAAGTGCAACTCATTCAAAAGTCAGACCATTACGTCGGAAAACTTCTAGACCAACTAGAAGAAAAGGAAGAAGTCTTGGCGATTGGTCCAACCAAGGCCACGCCAGATGGAGTAATCCAAATGCAACCGATGTTGATTGTTACTCGGGATAACTTCACAGATATCCTCGCAATTAACACCTTCATGGCTTGCGGTGGTCTTGGACCTAAGCAAGAGGAAGCAGAAGTTGGCGATTCAACGGTAACTAATCGTTCTATTGCCTGGCAAACCCCTGACGACAAAGAAACCAACTGGTTCAAACTTACAGCCTGGAACGAACATTCAAAACAACTCTCAGAGCTGCCAAACGGAACACCGACGATTGCGGTCGGTCGGGTAAGCACAAGCGAAAAGGACGAAAAGCAGTACCTTAATTACTCGGTAGACCAGATTCTCTATCTACCGAAGGGCACGAAGTCCGCGCCCAAAAAAGCAGCAGATCCCGAAAAAGGTCAAGTGGCTGCAGCGGCTCTAGGTTCAATTAATTTCTCGCTCTGATTCTTCACCATGGTTTTTATCGCTGGACAATTTGCGGCTGATGAGATTCTTTGTCAAGTCCCGCCTCACACGCTACGGATCGATCTTCAACAACGTCGCTGGAAATCCGATACAGATCCGGATTCGGCAATCACCGACTCCAATGACAACGGCATCCCTATCGAGTTTGTACTGCTCGGGTTTACTCCCTTCTACGGCAACCTCGGTATGCGAAACCACGAGGAGTTCATTCGCATTGCTTACATTGGTGTTTCTCCTTCACACCGTTTGCTTCCTCCTCGCTGTGTTGCAACCAGTATTGTCTCTGGTAAAAGCAGCCAGAAGAACTTTATTTCGTACTTCCAGACTCTCTACAACAACCGAATTAATGTTGCGGAGGTAGTGACGGCAACTAAGTTTGTGCAAAAAAGTTTTACACAAACTGATCCCACAACGGGTGCTGACACTGGGAAAATTAATTACAACGTTCTAGAGTTCTCGGATCGGCCAGTTAAAGGTGAAGACGAAAAGACGCTCATCGAAGATATTGGAACGTGGCTCGCTGCTGATGGAGGAGACCTGGTATCGGCTGCACTACGTTCTCATATCTCCGGTGCGAATTTGGTTGAGTTACCTTTGGGATCAGATCACGTCGAGATCAAAGCAGCTTTTGATGAAGCACATCCGAAGCTAGAAGGTTCCAAACCAGAGGGCTTAGCAGCCCTCCCAGCGGGCGCAGGAGACCCGAAAGCTGCCCCACCGGAACCTTCAAAGGATAAGCCTAAGGAACTTACCCAAGAACAAAAGGACGCTCTCAAAGCAGCCGGTTTGGAGATCTAAACTGGTAGCGGAAGGGCAAACCTGCCGCACGGGTCGCTTCGGCGGCCCTTTTTTAATCTTTTAAAAGCTCCGAGAGAGGAGGTAATTCAAAGCCGTTAACAGTAACAGTCAAGGCTAATTTTGAAAAGAGTTTTGACTTAATAACGTAATTCGCATGGACAAGATCTAAAATCTCTAACAACTCATCCTTATCCGAAACTTGTTTTGCTTTCTGCATGAACTTATGATGGTAGAACTCCTGTTCTAAAGACATATATCCTCTCAGTTTTTCTAAAAGTCCTTCTGCGTCCATGGATTTCTACCGAGTCCCGAACAATATCTTCAATCCTATTTCCGATCGAGGGTTATGCGACGGTCGGATAGTACTTCCTATCGACGCTAAAGGTGAGCTAAAAGATCAATTAGAAAGTGCTGGATATACAGACATAATAAGAGCAAACGATACTTGCGATCATTTAGATATAAAATGGTGGAAAGCGCTGCCTGAGTTTGACTGGACAATCGCTATAACGCAGGGTTTAAAAAACAACCTCGAATGGATCTTAGAGCCTGGTTACGAGCTGGCTAACAAAGGTCTCATAGTTTTAGATCGAATAACTTTCTTAGAGCCCACGAGGGCTCGTTCAGACTTCTTAAAATCAAAACCTTTATCAAATATGATTGTTTTAAATCCTAGACCTGAGTTTCGTGCGGACCAGAGAAAATCAAAAGACTCTGTGACTTCTGCGTGGTTTGTGTACGACAAAACCAAAAATCAGACTATCGGGACAAACATTTATTTCGATGTAAGCTGGCAGCGACCAAAATCTTTTTTTAAAAAATGAGAGGCCGCCTGCAGTTGTTGCTCACGCAGTACGTAGACGCGCAGCAACAAACAAACAGAATGCTTGAAAAGATAGCAGCTCTCATGGTCAGCAACCAATTACTGCAGGAGTGTATAGACCACGAGGGTAAACCACGGTTGCCAGATGAAATAGCTGAGCTTGTCGCGGACTCATTTTCGGCTGGTCTGTGTCTTTTAAACGAGCTTGAACAACGAAACAAAGATTTTGATTATCAAAAACGAGAGTTTTTTATAGAGGATACTGAGAGTGATGACGATCAAGACGAAGATGACAATAAACAAAGCTTGGGATCGTTCTAATATAAATACAAGCGAGTTAAAATTTTGGACACCAGAAAAACTATAAATGGTTTAAGGCATTACAGGTGTCCTGGAGTGCCTGATTACTTGCCGTCAGTAACTTCAATTCTTAGCGCAACGCAATCAGCTAAAACTCAACAGAAACTAGCGCACTGGAACATAATGAATCCAGGAGCAGCAGATGCGGCTGCTGAAAGAGGAACATGGATACATAACAGTGTTGAAAATCATTTAAGAGGATTGAAAGTAGTACCTCCAGAAAGGTACGCACCATACTGGGAAGGTGTGCCGGAGTGCGTTGATTCTCTTTTAGACGGTGGTCGAGTGCTTTGGTCGGAAAGGCCATTCAACCAACCACGTTGGTCTAGATACGTAGGGGAAGACGGTGTGGGTCGTATTTTTTATTATGATCCTGACTCTAAACATGGATACGCAGGCTGTTGTGATCTCATTTACATGGACAACAACGCCGAAATAATCCTTGCAGATTTCAAGACAAGTTCGGGTCCATACAGTGCGAGATTTCCTAATAAAAATTCAAACATAGACGAAAAAACAAAGAAAGCTCTTATCTCTGGAGTATTTAAAACTAAGAAAACTCGATTACAATTAGCTGCTTATAAGCTCGCTGCCGAAGCATGTTTGGGAATTAAAATTAACAAAACCCAAATTATTGTGAGTACTGCTATTAAGGAGTACCAAACACAAGTATTCACGTTTGGGGAAACTGAGGTAGAAAAAGACGAGATTGCGTGGCTGCAGCTTGTCGATAAATTCTTTACCGAGGTGCGTCCAGCACAAGCCGCTTGATCATGAGGATTTTGCAAAGCTTGCGCCAAAACCAAGACACCAGCGGATAGCTGAGGCATAATGTTGTCACTACAGAGCACTCCATGAAATTCTCTTGTTCAATCAACGAAAAAGTCGTCAGTGCTCTTGATAAAAATAGCGGAAAGATAGAAGCTGGAGGTAATTTTGCTGCGTTTAATACCGGTTGGAAGTCTGAAAACATAAATGCAGAACAAATCGCTAATCAAGTAGCGCAAAGAAAAGGTTTATGTGCGTGGCATCTTGTTGACGGTAAAAGAGAAAAGAACAGCACCGACCCTATTGTTGCAGGTTTAATAATTATTGATATAGACAACCAAGCGGACGGTAAAGATCAAGATGGTAACAAAATTCAAAAACAAGAATTAACTTGGGAGCAAGCTAAAGAACTAGAAGTATGTAAAAAATATTTATCGTTAGCCTACAATTCTCCATCTAATACGAATGGATGGCCTCGTTTTAGATTAGTTTTTGGTTTAGAGAAAGATATTATTGACGCTGATTTTTATCAATGGTTCGTCAGAGCTATTGCTAAAGACATTCCCGGATCAGACAAACGAGCTACCACGGCTGTCAATTTATTTTATGGCGCGAAAACTGGAAAGGACATTCTGTGTATAACAGATAAGTTCATACCGGTTAGCAAGATAGAAGAAGCTCAAAAAGTATATGCAGCACTTCCTGCTGAAGATAAGGGAGAAAAATTCAATGTTACCGAGGCTCTAAGCAACATAAACATAGAAGATCAAGGTGTTGAAATACGTAGTTTATTGTCCAGGTCTGTAAAAGACATTCTCGATGGAAAGCCTGTTGATGACAGGAGCGCTGCTGTAACAAGAGCTGTAAAGGAGATATTGGGTTGGGTCAACTGGCTTAGAGCAAAGGACATAGCCTCGTGCGTATCACCCTTGACAGTAGCACATAATGCGTTCTATGCTGTGTATGACTATCCCCCGGAGGTAGATGGTAAGTTCACCCGAATCGTTGAGAGCATCCGTGATGTTGAAGCAATCCAGCCGTCTATCGTCATGGCTTCTGAGCACGACGAGGTTGCGGCATGGAAGAGACTAAAAGCGATAGATCTAAATGTTTTCAACAACGTTGCTACTGAAGAAGTAAAAGAATCTATCAAGAAAACAAAACCTCAACCGAAAAATTCAATTTTAAATTTTGAAGACTTTTCAGTAGACACTCAGACAACTACAAAAACAACAACAACAGAATCAATGACAACACCCACCACACCAGGCTCAGCTAGTTAACTTGCAAAATGCACAACAACAACAAAGAGCTTTTGCTGAGAATGACGTTGCAGACATAATTTCAACTAATCAAGGAGATAATTATCTTTATGACAGCACTCATGACAATTTTTATACTTACGACGACGATAAAGGCGTATGGTATGTGCAAGATGAAATGCACGTCAAACGTCGAATTGTAAACGCTTTAGATACTTTTGTAACCGCTGGAGTTCTCCCTAAGTATCAATCGTCAACCGTTAACAGCGTATATGCCATGCTGCAAGCGAAAATGCTTAAGTCTTTAGATGGAGGCAGGGTAAGCATTTTTAGTAAAGGTAAAAGATACATTCCGTTTGCAAACGGCGCACTAAACAGCGAAACTTTTGAGTTCACACCAGGTAAAAACAAAGAGCTTTATTTCCGTAGCCGTCTTATGTACGAATGGGATAAAGATGGCAAATGTCCAAAGTTTCTCGCGTGGATGGATGACTCTTTAAGAAAAGGTCAAAGTCGATTAATTCAAGCGTTTGCTAGAGCGTTGTTGACCGGGTATACATCGGGCGAACGCTTTTTGCATTTGGTTGGCCCTGGTGGCACGGGTAAATCAACCATGCAGCAATTAATGATTGCTCTAGCGGGTTTTAACAGCACTCATACATCGAGTCTGGAGATTATCGAGACAAACAAATTTGAAAGCTACAACTTGATCGGTAAAAGACTTTTACTGCTGACAGATGAATCTAACTACAACAAGCGGATGGACGTGCTCAAAAAACTTACATCCGCTTCAGATACTTTGCGAGCAGAACGAAAGTACGGTAAAGAAATTATTAGTTTCAAGCCTGAGTGTCTTGTCTGCATAGCGAGCAACGAACACATAAGCTCGAATGACTCCACAAGCGGTCTGGAGCGACGTCGCTTGACGATCGTTATGGATAAGGTTGTACCACCAAGCCAGCGTAGGGAGCTGCTCAGCGTTTACGGAGACAGGCTCGAAGGTGAGTTCGTTGAAGAACTACCTGGAATAGTTGCTTGGGCTCTGTCGATGACTTTTGAAGAGATGAGAGATGTTTTAGCTAATCCGGTCAAACACGCTCCATCGCTGGCTAGGACAAACATCGACGCTCTTGTATTCAATAATCAGTATGTTGCGTGGTTAGCAGATTGTTGTCTTTATGCTCCCAACACAGCGACAGTTGTAGGTAGAGGTGCAGCAAGACCAAGCACCGACGAATCAGAGAAAGGTATGTTTGTTAAGAACGCATATTCAGAACTTTATGCAAGTTATGCAAACTTCTGTAAGGCTTGCGGTTATAAACCAGCAGCTAAACCTCGATTCGTAGAGCGCACTATGGAAACTCTATGCAACATCTTAAAGCTACCCAATTGCAAAACTACCACTAAAAATGGTTTACCGGCTATAAAAGGTTTACGACTGAAGCCTTTTGATCTAACATCCGATCGCGCCTCTCACGGCCCAGATAGACTCCCGAACCCAGTGGAGTTTGCACAGGAACCTGACTTTTCTAAGTGGGAAAACAATTTCAACAAACACGATGCCAACACCTAAATCCTTTCCTCTAACGATTCTCGTAGGAGGAGNCGCAGCCGTTGCCACAGCGATCACTGCACCTCAGTTTGTAGGGGCGCCGCTGGCGTTTATCGGAGGGACGTTAGCAGGTATCTCGATCTCCGATAAAAAGAAACTCCGTCGCGATGAAGGCAAAGACGTAGCGAACAGGGTCAGCGGAGCTTTCAGTGCTCTTTATGAAAAAAACCGTGGTTTAGTTGACCCAGTAGAGCTAGCTTTTGTCGCTAACGTCAGTATTGACCAGACCCACGGGTTCTTAACTGCTTTAGCGGAAAGCACGGGAGCGACTAAAGTAACGACCAATCAAGGTGTCAACGTTGCTTTTAACTTCCCTCACACAGCAAACGCTCTAGAAGAACTTTCTAAAAACGCTCAGAACTGGGCGCAGAGCCAGATCGCTCAACTGAGTCAGCAGTTAGAATTGCATCAACAAGCGCTTCGTGCAGCTCAACTCGCTCAAGCTGCGGGTCCCAGGCAACAAGTGCGGCAAGCTAACGAAGACGTCTGGCAGCAATGAGTGAACCCGTCATTGAAATGACACCTGATCAAACAATGTATCGGGTGTCACTCAAAGAAGACGGGTTTGAAGCCACCAGTTACGTCTCAAGTATGCACTTGGTTGACGAAAAGGTGAAATACCTCCGACACAAAATCAAGGAGGAAGCCAGAAAAGCCTACCTAAAAAACTTCGATGACATCTGAACAGCCTGATATCGACGAGCGCTTCGAAGAACTCTCGGAAGAAGAAAAAGAGCTACTAGATCAAGCTCTCAAAAATCTGATGGGTTTTATCGAGGAAGAGACTTCCTTAGGTTTATGGGAAGAAGAAGCTCAAGAAGACTGAGCCAAAAACTTCCAGCCCTTAAGTGCGGAATCAGGGTTATCACTATCTGTAGCTGCGTTAATGGCGGCTTTAACGACTGTAGGAATTTCAAGTCCGAGTATCAAGGCAACTTGCTGAGCAATCTTGCGGTGTTCTAGCTGAGTATCCTCTTGGGCTCGAAGTCCAACATAGTGGACCCAAGAACGAATAGTGCCTTGCATGTGCATAAGTGTAGGTGTATACAGAGGTAAGATATTCCTTGCACATTCTTGTGCCACACCGGCCTCAAGCATATCGGCATACAAATCATGTATTTCTACATCAAGATTTGTAATACGAGTGCGGAAATCCCTCATAAGCTCATGGTCAATCGGCTTGGTACTCGACTGTCGATTCTTTTCTGACTGCTCCCTTAACTCAAACCCGTCAGGGTGGTCGTGAATATCACCAATAATTTCAAAGGGATTGCAATACCTTTGAGAAAGCTCTTGAAAGGAGAAAGATCGGTGACGCAGGATTTGAGCAGAAATGGCCCTAGATGTAAGAATTTGAAAACTGGCGTTAGCTTGCTCTAGGATCGACCAATGACCGTGTCTAATGCAGTAAGAGAGGAGGCGAGCATACTCCTCTCGATCCGGATTTGAAGTCGAAACGCGAGCGTGTCGAGCTATAACTTTTTCTGCGTCAGGAGTGATCCAATCAAGCTTGACTGTGTGCATTATGCTTCCACGGTTCGGACAAGCTTAACTCAACTCTTGGGAAAAGTCTGTTGATAACGCAGTCGAGCCGTTATCTCAGCAGGATTACTAACAGCCCGAATCATATCTGCAGGACCCATGCCAAGAGCAACCCCAGCCATCCTGAAAGGCTCTACTCGATCACTTCTTACCATTAGGAGCACCCCGGAAAGCTTGTTCTTGTAAAGATAAATCGTCTAAACGCCTGTAATCTTGCGGCAGTGGGAGAGACTCTTGTGTTTTTACGTTATAGAAATTTTGTTCAGGTAACAAAGTAAGAGCCTGAACATTTAAACGCATGGATGGATCAAACTTATTAGTTTCTTGGCTTAAGTACTGAGCTTCGGGCATATCCACAGCGCGTTCCGGGAGAGGCATACCGCGATGCTGATAACCAGCAGGACCAGTCACCTGAGCTGAAGGAGTGATGTTGCCTTCTCCGTAAGTAGCTGGGGGAACCGGAGTACGAGCATATTCTCCGTGATCGATATTGTACTGAGCAAAAACTCGATTAACGTCATCGAGATAAGCCTGACGCCGAGAAGAAATACTAATTTCGTCATTCATATACGCACTCGGGTTAGCCATAGGCATACCCAAAGGTTTAAGAGCAGGCATGGGGCCTAAACCGCCAGGACGCTGTAAGAAGTTTTGCTGTTCCATGCTCTTATTTTAACTCCTATTTTTTACTGCGATTAGTAGAAGCATCAATAACTCTTAGGTTGCTAGGGCTATTGTCATGGGGATTACCATTTTTGTGGTCTACATCTTTGCCGTCTCCCTTATGAGCGCGTCCATTGCGTTCCATATACCTTCTAGCTTTATTTCTAGCTGCTCTCTTTTTCTTTACGCGCTCAGTGCCGTCATAGTTCTCATATTCACGTTTATAATCGCGCTCGTAAGCCATGAGAATCTACGCTTTTACTTAGTTTAAGTTACTAAACACGAGATCCCCAGAAAATATCTCTGATTGACTTATCTAGAAAGCAAACTTGTTAACGAGCTTTATTTCCAGCCGCACGACGTTTCTTCTGACGTTCTGTACCGCCGTGCTCACGATATTCCTTTTCGTAATCACGATCGCTCATATAACCAGTTTAAATAAAATATTGATCACGAGCAAATTCAGCAGATTTTTGTTTGAAATCTTCCCATAAACCAGTTAACAGGCCATCAGTACGACCCGATTTTTTATACAAAACTTCCATAAAAAGAGCTTTTTGATTCTCTTTTTCAACATCCCAATTATCAAAAATATTTGCGTACTTAGTCACGGCTTCAAAAGAACTCACTAAAGATTACCACTTAACAGCCAGCACTGACCATCCGGATCCTTTGCCTTCGACCATCCACCGAGGGCCAAGGTTCTTTTTGGAGTATTGGACGTATTTGCCGTTGGAATTGACGTATCCGCCTCCGACGACGTCCATCTCGCCCCACGGGTCGTGAATCCAAAGGTTCTTACCATCGGCGCTAATGCCGACGCAAAGCACCCAGTGACCGCCTCCGGATGGCGAGCTAACTGGGCCGTGGTGAAGGACACCCAAGGGAACAGGAACACCAGCCCGAAGCAACTCCTCGACGGTATTCCAATCAGCATTCTGACGAAACTCAGCCTCAATACCGTAACGCTCCAGTGCTGACAACTGAACCCAGGATTCTGTAGTGTCTCCGATTGAAAAAACCGTTTCAACATATTCGTCATCATTATCTATTGCATTCGGTTTTAAGGCCGAAAGCAACATAGCACACGTACTACTAAAGCACGTACGATCCGCATCTCTGTAATTATCTCTTTGAGAATAGTAAGGAACAGATAGTTTTATCTCAGAAGACTTAGCATAAGTAACTGCCTCAGTAGGAACATCGTTAATAATCTTCCAGTGCTCTGAAAAGATAAACCAAGACTCATTGGGTTTAGCAAGGAGTCTTACTTCCTGGTGTTTACTGCCAGCAAACATTGTTATAGAAGACCACTCCCAAGCACTTCCCTTAGGGACAAAAACTTTTTCTTCAGGTTTTAGTAAAGAGGAGTCCGCAGCTCTCCGCTTAAGCCACGTGTCTCGCTTGGCGAGGATTGATTGGCCCAAAAGAGGATGTTTAATCTTGGTCAAGAATAACTTGCACTCTTCTTCTCGTCTACGCACAAGGCCGGGAATTGTTTCATTATCACCACCTTTTACCCACCTCTTAAACTCTTGCGAAACAATCTTACGATCAGCTTTTTCGTTTAATAACTTTAATAAAGTTGAGTTAATAAAAGCAGTAGTTCCTACGTTAAAAGTAAAGCTTACAAGAGCATCGTATTCATTCTGATTAATCTTTACCGAAACAAAACTATTTACACATTGTTCAAAAGATTCAATATCTTTCCAAAGCAACTGTTCTGCTTTTTCTTCCGATATTTTTAGACCCGAATAAACATCACTACCTGTGTGGCCGTAACCTATTGTCCACACTCCGGCGGGACAAAGATAGGCAGTAAGCCTTAATCCTTCAAATTTTTTAATTAAATCAAGACCAGTTTTTGATAGTTTCACTGGNTGTNTGTCGTGCTTNTATATTCTGNACGAAACAGCACATTTATATCCTTAAGGATTAGTTATTCTTAAGGGACGACAATAGCAGTGACGCGATATTCGGCTGCGCTGCGATCAGTTCGATTGACATAGAGAGTAGCTGTGTCACCCGAGGTTACAGAAAAAGCAACACCTGAAGCAGAGCGGCGCGTTTTCTTGGGAGCTTTAGCAGTGCCGTCTTCCACGCCGTCAGAGCCGACCACGGTGATTCCGCTGACCCCAAAAGCTTCAGCGTCCAGCAAAAATGTCGCTAGTCCGGTTGCACCGTAAGTAACTTCAAACACATCTGCTAAAGGATAAGAACCGTCGCCAGCAAAAGAACGGTAAGAATTAATAGTTACGTTGCTACCGTCATCGGTGCGAATCTGACCAAAACGACTGATGCCAGCAGGGGCGGCACCTAATTCACGGTTAAAAGTTGCCTCAGCCATTACGTAACTTACGCATTGTTTTAATTCTAACCCAAGGTTTTTTGTCTAGGCTAAAACCAAACGACAAAAACAAATG
>JGI10211J14876_10000227_pt1 | contig 23347 bp, 35 predicted proteins | sample Etolagsediment_FD_14876 | JGI IMG/M metagenome (IMG submission 14876)
CATCATAAAAGAGATAAAACAAATGCATTAGTACAAAAAACCAAACTCCGTGATAGGGGGATAATGTCACAACGTAGAACCAAAGGCCTGATTTGGGGTACGACATTCGATCTAGTTACAGAAGGAAGATGGGCGGATAAATGATAAAAAGCATAGTAGTGCCAAAAAATCATGGACAAAAATATTATGATTTACATTATCTGTTTTTTATTAACCTGGCCAAGGCCGTCGGTATAACAGTAGAGTATAAAGATTTTGAACATGATTATTTAGAGGCACAGGCTGATGGCAAGCGAATACTTATCGATTATGGCGATCATACATGGCTACCGGAAAATATAGATGAGTATGACATTGTTTTTAAATTCCATTATTCAAAATATACACATGTCAAGACACCGCATTTATACCCATTGACACCGATAAGTTTTTACGATTGGGATGAATATGAACATCTTCAACAGGAGATAACATATACAGTGGAAAGCAATATGGTACTCAATAATCAAACCCCTGGAGCAGGTGCTAAAGAGCGGCGTGAGAAGGTGCAGTCAATGCTTGAAGAGGAGTATGGTGAGAATTTTGACAAAACAATAACCAGTAAACAGGAGTTTTGGAATAAAATCAACAACTGTCTTGTGAGTGTATGCGTTCCTGGTGCGCGTAATGATATGCTTGATCGTGGACAATTTCAATATTGGGCATTCGGCGCCTGTACGATATCACCTCGTTTAGACCTAAGATTACCTCATTGGAGAGAGCCGATGCCGGGGCTGCATTATGTGGAGTGTGCTGATGATTATTCGGATTTAATAGAGAAAATTGAATGGTGTCGCAAGCATCGTGCCGAGTGTAAATTTATTGGAGCGGCCGCTAAAAAAATGTTTCTATATTCTTGCACACCAGAGTGTATATGGACATGGATTAATGCATGTCTTTTAAATGAGGAGGAGTTATGGAAAAATTCAGTAAAATAGCATGGAATAAAAATCTTGATTTATCCACAGTGCCAGAGGGTATGATAGTTACCGGCGTGCCATTGAGACATCCAATTTTCAAGCTACCATTTGAGCGAGCTATGACAATGTGTCGTAGTGATTGGCATAACTGGGAGCAGGTAAACAAGATGCTAGATCGTGGGCTAGAGCTGCCGGTTTATTATTGCCTCAAATGCAATCAGATCGAAGAGGGTAAATTCCGATTATTTGCAGCACAGATATTTGGCAAAAAGAAAGCCAATATTATGACTTGGGGTGATTGCCGCCGAGTGCTTAAAAAGGAAATGCAGACAATTGAAAATAAGATCGTTTCCGGGGAGATTGGCTTCTGATGAAACTGCCTGAATTCCTGATAATCGGCACTCCACGTGGAGGCACCAGTACACTTTTCCATATGCTTTGTCAAATCCCAGGACTTTGGGGGCAGCCGATAAAGGAACTGCATTATTTTAATCAGCATTTTGAAAAGGGTGTCGCATGGTATGGGGAACAATTTAAGCAAGCTCCGAAAGACGCGGTGATATTTGAAGCAACGCCATTCTATCTAGCAAGCCCAGATGTACCGAGTCGAGTTAAGGATCTCTTGCCTGATATTAATTTAGTAGTATTGTTACGAGAGCCAGTCACCCGTTGTGTCAGCCATTATTGGTGGAATCAGGATAAATTCGGCAGCGATCCCGAAGTACTTATCGACAGCAGTCATCATTGTGTCAAACAAGGCTATTATGCCAAGCATCTAGAACGGTGGTTTGAATTCTTTGAGCGAGATCGGTTCCTNATAATTGCAAGTGAGGATTTTTTTGATAAGCCGATTCCACTCACCAGGCTTGTTGCAATGCGTACCGGCATCAGTCATGAGGTTGCACATAAAACAATATTCGAAAAAACTTATTACGACCCCCTCGCATGGCGTAAAGCTAAATATGGCTCCCCGATGGTAAGTAAAGAGGTACGGAGATGGCTGCGGCTACATTACAAATCACATAATAAACGGCTGGCGAAATTATTGTCATCATCGCTAATAACCGAGCACTGGAAGGATATGGAATGAAAATCTTAGTGACAGGCAGCAAGGGTACGATCGGGACTCCCCTTGTAGAGGAGTTATCAAAAAGAGGACATGAAGTCTGGCAGTGTGATCTCTCACATCATAGAGATCTGAATTACATAAGAGCAGATGTGTCAAAATATAGGCAATTAGAGCGTGTATTCGAGGCGACTGATTATGATGTTGTTTATCATCTAGCAGCAGAGTTTGGTCGGATTAATGGTGAGGAATATTACGAGAATTTGTGGCAGACGAATGTAATCGGTATGAGAAATATCCTTGAATGGCAGAAGCGAAAGGGATTCAAATTGATATTCACAAGCTCGTCTGAAATCTATGGCGGTGACAACGAATCTCTTCTCTCCGAAGATCTCCCACTCCAGGTGCCTATTATCCAAAAAAATGATTATGCTGTTACGAAATGGGTCAATGAAATACAAATAATGAATTTTGAGAAACGATATAAAAATAAATGTGTACGGTTGCGGCTTTTTAATACCTATGGACCTGGAGAATATTATCATAACTATCGAAGTGTTATTTGTCTATTCTGTTACAGAGCACTTTTTGATATTCCATATCAAGTTTATTTAGGTTATCACAGGACATTTATGTATATTGACGATGCTACGCCTACAATAGCGACTGTATGCGAAAGATTTTCACCTGGAGAAGTATATAATATCGGAGGTCAAGCATTTCGTAGTGTAGAAGAAGCGAATGCTATCGTCTTGGATTATCTAGGAAAGGATCACGGATTAATTAACTATCAATCGGAGGACAAACATAATGTCTTGGATAAACGAGCTGATATCAAAAAAGCCAGAGGAGAACTTGGCCACAATCCGACAATGCCGCTGGAAGAGGGGATACCAAAAACAATCGATTGGATGAAGGAGGTTTACGAATGTCGGTAAAAGATCCTAAAAATCTAATGCCTAAATATATGAGTACTGATGGACGCCCACATATTAATATGACAGCATTTAAATTTGTTGAAAAAATCATTACTCCGGAGACAGTAATGCTGGAAACAGGAGCAGGTAGTTCTACCGTATGGTTTGCAGAACGTGTTAAAAGTATCATCTCATTCGAGACTAATCGAGACTGGTATCATCTCGTCTATCACATCCTTGCAGAGAAGGAATTAAAAAACGTAGATCTCAGGTTTGATCCCACATACCCGACACAGGGGCCGACAAAAATCAAGGGGCCATTCGATCTTGCTTTCATTGATGGCCGTGGTCGAGTCCTGAGTCTCATACGTATAGCTCCGCATATAAAACAGGGAGGATACATTGTCTTAGACGATGCACAGCGTTGGGAATATTCTTATGCTAAGCCCTATTTTAAAGAAGCCGGATGGAAGGTACAAGATTTTATAATGCCGGAAAAAGCGATGGTAACAGTTTGGAGGCGGCCATTGTGAGAAAGGTTATCGTTTTGCCTATGAAGTATCATCAGATACGGACAGTCTATACAGACTCTTTTTCCGTTCTGTTCAATCGACTTTGCGATGAGTTTGGATTTGATTTTATCTTCGCCGATTCGCTAAAAGGCATTGCCGCCGATCTATATCTAATACAGGCAGGGGTTCATGGCAAGGATTTGATTAAAGAATCAACCGACCTTCCAGCTAATGTAAAGGTAATCCTTTATCTCGATGGTTTGCACGCATTATCTCGTACCGATAATCTTGCGATTCCAGCATTCAAGCGAGCCGATTATTTATTGAGCTGTGGCGCAGGAGATGGATTCAGAAAAAAATGGCCAGAATTTCTAAATAAGGCAGAGGTTTCCCCTACCTTTTTTGCTCCTCATGAGCGATATGTGGGACTAGAGTTTAATGACCATCCCTTATTACGGTGCCTGCTTTGTGGCAATACATCAAAATGGTATTATCTCAGGCATATTATTGCAAGCACGGTTTTAATGGATGATAATAAAGCACGGTCAATCGATATTATGAGACATCCAAGATGGGGGACCCCACGTGGAGAATCATCAAAAATAATAGAGGGTGTTATGGGCGATGCTTATGCACGAGTTCTAAATAAATACCTCTGCTCTGTTGTAGGACTTGCCAAGTCACGTGCACCGTTAGCAAAATATTACGAAATAGCAGCAGCGGGCTCACTTCTGCTGGCCGAGGATTCCGCTGATGTCAGAGAGGCGGGATTTGTAGCAGGTAAAAATTATGTCTCTGTAAATAGAGATAACGTATTCGATAAGATAAACCAATGCCTTGATAATCCAGAGGCATACAGAAATATTCGCTATGAAGGGATGAAATTTGTAAGAGAAAACCACAGTGTTGAGAATCGAGTCAAGAGGATTGGGGAAATTTTAGAGATATTATAGTGAATAAAATCCTTTTCATATCCGCCCATACCGATGATGCCGAAATGGGCTGCGGTGGCAGTATCGCCCGATATGTCGAAAAGGGTAACGATGTTTATATTACAGCGTTTTCGATTGCAGAAGAATCCGTACCGGAGGGATTGTCTAGAGATATACTGCTGAATGAATCGCGGGCTGCATCGAAAGTGCTTGGCATTGACCCAAAAAATCTATTCATCTATAAATATCCTGTCAGAAAATTCACGCAATTCAGACAAGAGATACTTGAAGATCTAGTGACTCTCAATGATCTAATTCAACCTGATTTAGTTTTCATTCCCTCGAAATACGATACACATCAGGATCATTCCGTTATTGCGGCAGAGGGTTTCCGAGCATTCAAATATACATCGATTCTAGGCTATGAGATAATCTGGAATAACATCGCTTTTGAATCGACGGCGTTCATTTCGCTCAAAGAAAGGCATATTGAAAAAAAACTGGATGCTTTGAAGTGTTACAAATCGCAGGCGCTCAGATTAAAGCGACTCGGAAGAATTCCAGTTGAGTCGAGCCATATCAAGGCACTTGCAAAAGTCAGGGGCAGCCAAATTACGACGGAATATGCCGAGGCATTCAATATAATACGATGGATGATAAAATAGTGATCGAACATATGGACAGATATTACAACGAGGGATCTACGTATAAATGCTGGGGGGATAAAGAGGTGCAGCGGTTGAGGTTTAGTATTCTTTCTGAAATCGGTGACCTGAATAATAAGAGCATCTTAGATGTTGGATGCGGACTAGGGGAATTTTACAATTTCTGTAAAGAATGCAGGATAATTTTCGGAGAGTATGTCGGCATCGATATTAACCCTGGGATTGTCAAGCAGGTTAATAGGCAATCTCCAGAATTAAACATCTCATGTATAGATATAAAAGAAAGCACTCTTGCAGATAAGGCGTTTGATTTTGTTATTGCCTCCGGACTCTTCAATTTTGAGTGTGCAGATTGGGACGATCGAACTCAGGCTATAATAGAGAGATGCTTTAAAATATCCAGAATTGGTATGGCGGTGAATTTCCTGAGATTCAGAGAAGAAAACAGAAATCCCGCAGCTCATTATGTGAAATATCAAGATATCTTGAGGATCATTGAGCCCCTTACCGATAGACATATATTGAGGAGTGATTATAAAAAGAATGATTTTACGGTTTATCTCTATAATAAGCAGTTGAAATGAAAAAGAAAGTGATATTTTTCGGCCATAATTCATTCGGAATTCATGTGTTGAAATATTTGTTGAGAAAGAAATATGAGGTTCCCGTTATCATGGTCCCCCCGAATTCAGATAGAGAGAAAATCAATGAAATAAAAAGCATTTGTCCTGATTCCGATATCATTGAAAGTCGCAAATTTACAGCACAAGAATTAGCGGAGAAGATCAAAGAGAATGGAGATTGTGTGCTTTTAAGCTGTTCTTATAAAGCACTTATTCCCAGGGAGGTTGTGCGCTTAGGGATAATAAATATTCACGGCGCGCTTTTACCCGAATGGCGTGGTGCTAATATGCTGAATTGGGTGATAATAAAGGGATGCAAAAAAAGTGGTGTCACCCTGCATTATATGGAAGAGACTCTGGATTCTGGAGACATTATCGATATAATTGAATATCCATTATATCCCGACGACACCATAGGAATGGTAAGAAAAAGAATGTTTGAAAAAACTACAGAATTATTAGATCGATGCTGGGAGTCATTACTGAGGGGGGAATTAACAGCTAGGAAACAAGATCATAGGCTTGCACGATATTATCCGTCACGATCCCCGGCTGATGGGCGGATCAACTGGCGATTAAATGCTATTGATATTTATAATTTAGTTAAAGCTTTAGTTTATCCCTATCCCGGTGCGTTCTGTTTTTATAAAGGTCAGAGAATCATCATTGAAGAGACAAGTGTAGAAATAGATAATAAGCCTCATTTCCGCCCTGGGAAAATCTCGGCAGTCGATAAGGATGGACATATTAAAATAACTACAGGTTATAATCTGTTAGTGATAAAGAGGGTTCGAGATAAAGAGGCTTTTGATAGGCTGAAATTGCATGAAGGGGACCGACTTGATTAACGTACTCTTGACGGCAGTCGGCTGTCCTGGCGGTCCTTCGTTGATTCGGGGATTAAAAGAAGATTCTCACATCAGGATTGTCGGAACGGACATGCAGCGGGATATCCCTGCGAGATATCTGGTCGATAAATTCTATCCTGTTTCCCCTGGACGATCTCGTTATTATATTGAAAGGATGTTAGAGATTGTAGTAAAGGAAAAGATTGATGTCATTTTACCATTAGCTACATTTGAGCTGGATGCACTATCTCGGCATAAGGAAGAGTTTCAAAAAAAAGGCTGTGCTGTCTGTGTTTCTGATTCTGAAGGCTTGCGGATTGCTAATGATAGATATTTAATGTCTAGGAGATTTGAGAGACAACCATTTATCCCGGATTTTGAAGTAGTGACGGATTGGAAAGATTTGCAGAGAAAAATGAAAAGATTGGGTCATCCAGAAAAGAACGTTGTAATAAAGCCATTCGTAAGTCATGGGAGTATTGGACTGAAGATAGTCAATGAGAGGATCGATCTCTACGAACAATATAGAAATGAGAAACCGTATTCGATAATCGTCAATGCCCAGATTCTAAAGCAGATATTTAGAGGCAGGGAATTCAATGATCTCCTTCTACAGGAATACCTGCCGGGACAGGAATGGGAAGTTGATTTATTGTTGGATCCCACGACTCATAAATTCATAGCTGGCGGATTGAGAGAGGAGAGCGAAGTAATATTAAGTGCTGCAGATCGAGTGACGTTTGCAGAGCATCCGGCAATTCTTGACATTGGAAAACAGATGGCAGAAGAATTAAGGCTCAGCTATGCAATAAACTTGAGCATCAAGCTAGCAGAGGATGGCACTCCAAAAGTAACAGAGATAAATCCCCGGCTTGGTGCGGGGATGTTTCTGCCGATTTGCGTTGGGTTGAATTTCCCCCTCTGGTCTGTATATCTTGCGCTGGGTAAAAAATTCAGGATCCCTAAACTCAAAAAAGGATTGCGTAAATATACATATAGAGGATTTTTGATCGTAGACGAAAGTGGCAAGATCGTTAATCGCGGGGTGGTATGAGTAATAAAAAACCAAATATAGTCGTCGTGGGTTGTGGATATTGGGGGCAGAATCTAATCCGTGTTTTATCAAACTTGAAAACTTTATATGGTACATATGATATTGACTCTGAAAAAGATGACAAATCTTTCGATAGCTATGAAGCGGTATTAGAGAATAAAAAGGTCGATGCCGTTGTTATTTCTACACCGGTAATGACACATTATGAATTAACAAAAAAAGCATTATCGGCCAACAAGGATGTATTTGTCGAAAAACCACTGGCCATGAATTACGAGGAAGGCAAGGAGCTTGTTGAGCATGCAAATAATAAAGGGCGGATTCTCATGGTCGGGCATCTTCTTCTATATCATCCTGCGATAGATATTTTACAGGCAATGATTTCCAAGGGTGAGCTCGGCAAAATCAATTATATCTATTCGAATAGACTGAATTTAGGTAAACTCCGAACAGANGAGAATGTCTTTCAGAGTTTTGCTCCACATGANATATCGGTTATTCTCAGCCTGNTTGGGGAGGAGCCANGTGTGGTGACTTATCATGAGGGTGCATTCATAAACAAAAACNTCAGTGATATGACTATAACTTTNATGGAATTTCCCTGNGGTACTAAAGCTCATATATTTGTAAGTTGGTTGCATCCGTATAAAGAGCAAAGGCTTGTTGTCGTAGGGACTAAAGCAATGGCTGTCTTTGATGATCGATCGGCTGAAAAATTACGTATCTATCCACATAAAATTATATGGGAAAGAGGGAAGAATCCAGTTGCAGAAAAAGCCGCTGAATATAAACTTGCTCCTGAGCTTTTGGGTAAACATCTAGAACCATTGAAAATAGAATGCCAGCATTTCATCACATGCATAAAAACAAGGAATTTGCCCAGAACGGATGGAAAGCAGGCTTTGGCTGTGCTGAAAATATTAGACAGATGCCATGAATCAAGTCCCGATTATTACGTGCATAAAAGCTCGTTTATAGACGATGGTGTGAGAATAGGAAAAAAAACAAAGATTTGGCACTTCTCTCACATCCTAAGAGGCTCTGTAATCGGCGATAATTGTAATATCGGCCAGAATGTGATGATCGGACCGGATGTAAAAGTAGGAAATAATGTCAAAATACAGAATAATGTCTCTATTTATGATGGCGTAACGCTCGAGGATGATGTCTTTTGCGGTCCCTCATGTGTTTTTACTAATGTGATCAATCCTAGAAGTCATATAAATCGTAAAGATGAATTCAAGAAAACACTTATAAAACGGGGCGCGACGATAGGTGCAAACGCTACGATTTTGTGTGGAGTTACTATAGGGGAATATGCCTTTATTGGAGCTGGATCGGTTGTCACGAAAGATGTTTTAGCTTATACTTTAGCTGTTGGTGTGCCTGCAAAAGAAATAAAGACGGTAAACAAAAATGGAGTGAGCAATGAGTTATGACAGCTTGCTGATAAATACAGGCTCACTGGTTGAGTATGTGAAGGATAAATGGGGTAAGAAAACCTCTGAGAATGTGACTGCCGGTGTTACATGTCGCATCATGGAGGGATTTCGAAAAATAACCGACGAGAAGGGAGAAGAGCGGATAAGCTCGGCAAAAGTGTTTTTCAAGCCGAGCGAAACTGTAGGGACACATCTATATTTCCGCTATGGAGGCATTGATCGTGGTATAATAAAAGTATTGAAGCCACAGGATTCTGTAGGTCTTCATCATATTGAGGCATATTTGGTATAGGAAAATGGCAAAAAAAGAGACCGGATTCTATCTGGACACATCAAAATTCCTTGCTGGATTAGATCGCGGTGATAAGCGATTTAAGGATTCTGCCGCTGACGGCCTGTTTCTTGAGGGGGCAAAAGTCATTAAAAATGCAATAGAAGAAAAACCAAGAGCGCCACATCTTGAAGGGCATCTCTGGAGATCACAGCGAGTCAAAAAAACAGAAATAAAAAAAGATGCAATTACTCTTTATGTGGGATTCAATGTGCCATATGCAGCTAAGCTACACGAGGCTTTGAATGTCACAAACTGGACACTTACTGGATCGGGGCCGAAATATTTATCCTCGAAACTTTCAAAACACAAGAATGAGCATATGAGAAATGTAGCGGCATTTATAAAAGGGAAAATGAAATGAGCGATACAATGATATTTGCCGTAGCGCAGTTCATAGAAACTAAATTCGGAGCAACCTGTACTTGGGCAGTCGGGACAAATCTCTTCGCAGGCTATTTGCCTGAGAAGCGGCCTGATGGAACGGATATGCCTATACGCTGTGCTGTCATCCTTGAGCATGATCCGGGAGCACTTGTACCAGATCTTCCAGATTGGGCAGAAGCACCATTCCAGTTCTGGAATCGTGGTGAGGATTATGAAGAAGCGCATAAGGATGCATGGTGTATCTTCAACTCGCTTCACGGTACGGCAGGCTGGACACTCCCGGTCATTGCTGGATGGGCTGGCTCACATACATATGATGCGATGGTCATTAATGCTTTTGCTAAACCTGCGCCAATAGAGAATCCCGATGAGCGTGGAAGATTTATTTTTTCAACGAATTATTTATTCTCCGTAGGAAACGCATAGTTGTAAAGATTGCTTAAAATAAGTTAATATATAATCTCGGGGGAGATGGGATGTCAATTTGCAGCTAAAGATTGCGACCATCAAAGATTATTTCATCAGGTTGAGGTTTACGATTAGAACCATGAAGACGAGAATGTACCGAATGCCCTTTAAGTGCCATGAGGTTTTCAGGACGATTGTCATCTGGAATGCCGTTTATATGATGAGAAATTTCATCAGGTTTAAGAAAGCGTTTGATCTGCTCCTCGATTACAAGTCGATGCTCAAGAACATAATTGTTTGGATTTCTATATGGATGATAAGGAGACCATATCATAAAGTAATTACCACTCTTTTTTCTTCCACCTTTCCAGCGAGGATGATTTGGGCCGCGATAAAGACCTTTTTTAGCAAGGCTCATTTTAAGTCGTTGATCTTTCGGTACGATTCGGCCTTTAAGAGGATGGGGCTTTCCTTCTTCTCGAAGTTTCTGATTGTACAAAAGGTGTGCTTGTCGAATTTTTTCCTTTGTTTGTTTAGAAAGCCTGTATCCTTGATTGGGTGCAATACCACCCCTTTCATAATAATCAAGTGCAGCTTTCTTCATTTTCTCTTTAATTTCAGGCGTTCTTTCATAAGTTTTTCTTTTCATAATACTAATATTGTACCATGCTTTTATTTCTTTTGCAATAGTTCTAAACTATTGAAAATAAATTTCTTAATAGGAGGCGAATATGCCACAGTTGCCTTTTCGTGATAAAGGCCCAGTACAGGTCATTTGGGATTATGACGGAACTCCCCTCATATTAAATCCGACACTCGGAGCCTCGTTATTGAGACTGACCGACAGTGTGAGTGATGTGCAAGAAGAGGAATGGGGTGATACACCTGTCGATGCTGTATTCATGGGTACGGTCTGTGAACTTGATATTCCGATGGCACGAAGTACTATGCTCCAGCTTGAAACGCTGCTCGCAAATGCCGGAGTTGTTAATTTTGCTGCGGATCAAACGAAATTCAAAGTGAAAGCCGGATGTTCTATGTATGAAAATGCACAGGATATCGTACTAAAACCGCTGTGCGATAATGTCGCATCTACCGATGAAACGGAATGGATCCAGATTTACAAATGTCATCCGTATCGTGAATTCGAACTCGGATTTGATCGTGAGGGTCAGCGCATGCATATGGTCAAATTCAAAGTATTTCCGAACATGACAAGTGGATACGAAGGTGAACTCTATCAAGTTGGAATGGCACCGTAATGAGCAAGAAAATACTCGAATTAAGCACAAAGAAAAGTCTTTACAAGCCGCTCTTAATCAAGGTTGATGGTGTAGAGTATAAAAGTGGAATGATAACAGCAGATCTGTTTGAGACGATCGACAAGCTAGACAAGAAAGCAAAAAAAGGTGATATTACGGCAATCGCAAAACAATTAAAACTTATATTCGGGGTACCAATGGAAATCGCAAAGAAAGTTGACCTCAGAGATATGAGTTTTGATGCACTTACCCTATTAACCGACGCAATGCTGAAGCCTGAGAAAATTGAGAAAGAACAGCAGGGAGAATCAAAAAATGGCACAAGGCCTGGAGAGAAAGGATTGGTAAAATCGCCCCCGAACTCCCAGGCACATCGATCCAAGAGCTTATCAATTTAGATTTACGTGACCTGATTTTTCTTGAGCGTAAAGTCGACATAAAACTATTGACGAGAAAGCTAATTCTTATTAGCGCATCTAGGCTTGCTCAGGATACGGGCCATGCTTGTAGTGATGAGATAACTCGACTCACTTGGCAGATAGAAGAACTGGAGGAAACGGAGAATTAAGATGGCTAGTGGTTTCCAAGCTGGTGCAATAGTTGGTTCATTAGTCCTCGATAAGACTAAATGGACTCAATCTGTTACTGGAGCCAAAAAGGACACGAAAAGCCTGACGGGCATGTCTGACAAGATGTCTGCGGGATTCAAGAAAGCTGGAAAAGCGATGACGATCGCTGGTGCTGCAATAGTTGGAACACTCGGCACAATGGTGAAAAAATATGTAGAAACGGGAGACTGGATTGACAAAATGTCGAAACGTACGGGCTTCGCCGCTACAACCCTTTCAGAACTTGCCTATGCTGCTAATATATCTGGTGCTAGCCTTGATGATGTAGAGAAAGGCGTCAAACGCATGTCTAAAACTATTGTAGATGCTGGTGATGGCATGGCAACTTATGTTAGAGCCTTTGATCGCCTGGGCCTTAAAGTTGAGGACATTGAAAAATTAGGCATTGAAGAGCAGTTTTCTACGATAGCAAAAGCGATTGCAGAGGTTGAGAGTCCGACAATCAGAGCAGCGGCAGCTCAGGATATATTTGGACGAGCCGGTACGAAATTACTACCATTATTNGCAGAAGGTGAAAAAGGATTGGAGGCGCTTTCAAGGGAGGCCCATGAGTTAGGGATCATATTCGATAAAGAAGCGGCTGCGAAAGCAGCGAAACTCAAAGATGCACAGACCGCATTAAAAGAATCATTCAAAGGATTGGGGTTTACATTGTCTGAGTCCCTCGTTCCAGTACTTACAAAACTTGTTGATAAAGTTACAGAAGTCATGAAAAAAGTGATCGCCTGGGTAAAAGAAAACCCGAAACTTACAGAGACAATTGTTAAAATCACGGGTGGAGTAGGTGCACTCATGCTTGCACTTGGACCTTTGGCTGTAATGCTCCCTGGTCTCATAAAAATGTTCGGAGCGCTTACAGGCCCGATCGGACTCGTATCAGCAGCACTTGTTATCCTTGGCGCCAAAGCGATTCAGGCGGGAAAAGATTTTAAAACCTCTATGGATTTATATCAAAAAGAATCAGATCTGACCGGCAAAAAAGTAGGCTGGCTTGAAAAAATACTTCAGAGCGGTCGAGCTGCTTGGGATAAACTCTCATATGGTGTTGATACTAACAAAATCGCCCTGCAAGCCTATAATGAACAACAGAGAAAAGCCCAGGGTGTAATGTCGATTGTTACTGGGACATCTAAAATATTGAGTGGGGGAGTGAAATTTTTGAGCGATAAATGGCAGGAGCTTGCTGATATTTTGCCAGGGGCTGAAGAAGGAACGGGGGGGGTCAATGAAAAGATAAAATATACGGTTGAGATTGCAGAAACAGCAGCGCAAAATATAGGAATTCTCACAAGCTCGATGGGAGAATTTGCATTTAAAACAGTAAGCACACAAAAAGTTCTGGAAAACCTAAAACCGGCAGTAACAGAAGTTTTTGCAGAGGCTATTCCTCCGGCCAGAGATTTCGGGCATGTTTTAGATCAGGTCCCCATAAAACTTAAAGACATGGAGAGGACGAGTGAAGAAACTGGGACGGCAATTGTCCAAAAAACAGGAGAAATAAAATCAATCTGGACAGAAGTTTCTACCATTTTAAGTGATACGGCGAGAAAATGGGGAGATATGTTCGTTGAAACATTGGGAATCGCCGAAGCTTTCACATATCAGATGAAGGAATTTGATAATAGTTATTGGCAAAATGCCATAATGAATGCAACAGAAGGATATGACAAGAAAAAACAATTTCTAGAAGATTCACTAGAAGATCAAGAGGGGTATTATACGAGCATTATTGATAATGCCAACAAAGATTATGAACAAAAAAAGAAACATATTGAGGCAAGCGTAAAAGATGAAGAAGAGAAAATGAAGCTATTAGATCAATTAGAAATTAAGCACCAACTGGACTTAGAGAAATATCGGACAGATCAAAAGGTGAAGGAAGAGACGTTAAGAACGGATCTGGTCAAACTCGAAGAAGATTACCAGGGGGAAATAGATCAATTAAAAAAAGACGAAGCAATAGCAATGGAAGAGCATCGTAAAGATGAACTAGAGAAACAAGAATCATTCTGGAATACAACAAAAGGTATAATTGGTACGGTTTTAGAAGACATAGTAAAAATGTGGCTCACAAAATTTATTGGCAAGATTCTTACTGGGACTTCTGGCTTAGTTGAAACGATTGGAGGTGCAGCGAAAGATGTTGTGAGCGGTTTTAAAAGCATTGCAAAAAGCGTTGGCACAGGAGTAACGCAAATCGGCGGTGGATTGCTTGGAAGCGTAATCGGTGGTGGCGTCGCGGGCCTTGTATCTGGATTAATGACTAAAGGCGGTGGGATTGACACAACGGATAAATGGCATTTCAAGCATATTTGGCTAAACACAAATGCTCTCCCACCTATGGAAGGTGCAATATATGATATCCGCAACTGGACAAAGCAGACCGCTATTCAGACAGAAGGAGTACCGAAAAAACTAGACCTAGCAAATAGATGGCTAGATAAAATTGCGGGATCACTAAAAAAAATGTCTGGCGTAAGTGCTCAGTCAGGCCTTGATATGGCTATAACCAAACCGACGATGATAATGACACATCCTGGTGAACATGCAACAATAACACCAGCTAATCAAGTGAGGCATGGTGATATGTCATTTGCGTTCAATATCACGGCAGGTGATAGCAGAGATATGGAGCGCTGGTTGAGAGATAAGGGTGCAAGGATGATTGAGGACATAGTGCGTCAGAATCTCGGAGGTAATGCCGAACGTATGGAAGCAAACTTGGCCAGATATAGGAGGCGTTAAGAAGATGGCAAAATTTGGGTATTTTCCTTTAACGGACGATCTTATAGCGCCCTCTACGACGACTGTTACGGTTGTCACAGCCGATGCTGATTACCCAGCATCAAAACTACAAAATATCTCAATGGCCGATACGGCACGTGCCTCCGATCCTCCGGCTGCAATAGTGAGAGTGCGGATAGATTTAGGTGCTGTTGTGGGGGCAAAAAATCTGCGTGCATGGTTTTTTCTTAATCATAATATTTCAAGTGGGAATTGGAATGTTCACCGGACAAATGCGGCTTGGGCTTCTGCGGAGTCACAGGTCATTACATATAGAGACCTTGATGCATGGCGTCTCTGTAATTCCTGGGGTGCTGCTTCTCGTTATTGGGAGGTGGAGTTTCCGGCTGCCTGTGTTTACAAGGACACGGGCGCATTCTGGGAAATGGGTAAAATCGTTGCCGGGCTTGACATTACGAAATTCTCATTCAATTTTAAACCAGGGCTTGAAAGAGGGTATGCCTTTGAGGTTATTCATAATGTCACGGAATACGGTGTCGAATGGACGCATCTAAAACAAAAGGGTGTTGAGTCTATCGGTCTCAACTGGCGTGCCGTGATTGCCGCTCCTGCAACAATGCTGACAGAGATCAAGGCTTTTATCTATGCGACCTCTGGTGGTATGTATCCATGTGTGTTGTTGCCAGATCCAGATACTGCGGAACTTTATTATATGCGGAATGTGGATAGAATCAATTGGCGCGAAGTGAGTGTGAGGGCACTGCTTGAGAATTGTCGAATGGATTTTAAAGAAGAAGCACGCGGCAAGGTACAATTGGGATGAGCTGGATAACAGAATCGGAGAAATATGCAAACAGCCCGGAGGCTCTTGTCGAGATACAATTTGATCCAGAGAGTGAGGGGGATCTAAGAAAATATGCCTGTGAATATGTCAGACCGACAGACGACACGCCATATAAAGGCAATGTTCTGGGATTGCCGAGGATTTATCAATCTGTCGGCGATATACGCCGATCATTTGAGATGTCCAGAATTGAGGTTGTCTTTTCAGATGCGGATTATGAATTTCGTACTCTAATCGATACGCAGGGCATAAAGAATGTTGATGTTTTGATTAGGGTATCATTTGTAAACGAATCACTTGCAACTCAGTCACTTGTGCTTTTTACCGGAAAGCTCTACGACTGGGAGGTGCTTGATGGTCTGCGGTTTAAAGTGATTTGTGAGCAGAATCTACCGAATATCGATAATTTCTATCCAAGCAAACGGGTAGAACTGACTGATTATCCGAATTGTCATTCAACAGCTCCTGGCTGGATCATTCCCATCCCGTATGGTGAAATCAGTTCAATTGGATTAAGTGCTAAAGGTGCCTACGGTCATCCATCTCTTGGCTCCGGGGGTGCCGGTACTGGATTGCCTTTCATCGACGATACGGTTGATTCCGAANAGCATTTAGTTGGATTGCAGACGGGTGCAATAACTGTTGCAACGGTATATAAAAATGGGGTCGCACAAACCGCAGGTGTTGGTAATGATTACCAGATCTCTACACAAGTAATTGACGGTTTCACTCATACCGAAATACATTGGGAGGCAGGGAATAGACCGACCGAAACCGATCTAATAAGTGCTGATATTTCTTTTCTTGACGGTGGTCAGCCGTGGGGTCCGGTAGATGCAATTCATAATTTCTTGACAAATTTCGTTGGATGGGTAAGTTTCAACGCAGCGGCCCTTGCTGCAGCTCAAACACTAGAGGCAACACGTAGCTATAGATTTGATGGAGTACTCTGGGAAGCGAAAAAGACTTTGCGCACTATCCTCGATGATTGGCGAAGTGAGATAGAGCTTGATATCTTTGCAAATAAAGATGGTGAAATTGTCTTCAAATATTTGAGTGCGCTTTTTGCAGCACCGAATGAATATAGCGATGTTTTGAATATACTCCAGCCATTTGAATCAAGAACTATGGTGGAGGAGCTACTAAATCGTCTGAAATACGGATACAATTTCAATTATTCACAGTCATATTATTATAACTATTCGACAAGAAATGATGTTGACAGCCAGACGAAACATGGTGGTATCTATGAGGGCGAATTTCAGGGATTCCGATGGATACGCAATGCAGCGATGGCAACCGATATTACAGCACGTAAAATAATGAGATTCAAAAATCCGCCTGTATTTGTAAATCTGCCGTTCCCGCTAAAAACATTCACAGAGGACCTTGCTGATGTAGTAGGGGTCAGTCATTTCCAGGGCGATAGTGCAGATGGGTATGTTAATAAGCGTTTCCAGATACGAGCGACAGATTATGACCTTGACAGATATGTCAATACAATGTTACTGGAGGACGTTTCAGCGTTCATTGGTCAAGCATGTCTTTTGGGTGATGAGACAGTATTGCCAGCTACATGGCCATTGGCAGTAGGTGCACAGCGTGATTATTGCTATCTCTGCAATGATGCTACGGGAAAGTTCTCCGACGGTGAGCCTGGAAAACGATTATACGATTGAGGGGAGGATTCATTATGATAAAAATAGAGCTAATGACCTGGGCATTAAAAAAGTTTGACGAGACTGAAAGCGGTGATCTCTTCACTATGCGTGAGGAAGTGGTGCCAGACCCACAGACAAAGAGACCTATGAAACAGATAACGCTGTTCGTCAAAAAACGCAAGGGCATAAAACAGGAATGGCTCAAGCGGAAAACCTTCAAAACATGGACAGAGGAGTTGAAAGCAATCGTGGGTGAAAATGAACTGTTGAAGATATTCTCAACCGAAGGTAATGAAATGCAGTATGCTGGTGGTATGCTGAAAGAAACGAATAAACCTGCTGAATACCAGAATCTTGAATTAAATAAATATAATTATCAATTCCAGATCGTAATCTGGAAACTGTATTGAGGAGACGGTGATGGATAAGAAAACATTCGAAGAGCTTGTTTTTCAAAATGGCATACGGCTGGGGGATAGCCCTTATGACCCAACAAAATTGACGATTGATGTCGGTACTGATGCCGCTCCCGATGATCTCTTTTCCTCTGCTACGTATAATAAAATCAAAAATCACTGGATAGGTGGAACTTGTACGGATCCTCAGAATGGTATGATTCAGAGTATCGTTGCAGGCAGTAAACTCCAGCATCGGGCAGGCGGGGCATGGGAGGAGATATTGCAGGCAACGAGAAGCGCTGATGTGAGCCCCCTCTTCGATCACCTCGGACTCGGCGGGGCTGCCGTTGATGCCGACATTGGGATTAATTTCGGCGAACTTATGACTGATGCTGATAATAGTATAAAGGTAGGAATCTATTCATATCTGCAAGTAAAAAAGACAGCAGCAGCTATGACAAGTTATGCAGTGAGTTTATCTGGAATAACTTATCTAGATGCTACAAATACGCAGAATTGGACAAATGCAATAGGATTACGAGGTATAGGAACTAATATAATAACTGAGCTTGGATCAACAGGAACAATAACTGGAGTGGCTTCAATTTTAACATCAGCTACTATTGCTGATGCTGCGACAGTAACTAATTTCTACGGATTATATATACAAACTCCAACCGTAGCTGGCAACAAGGTGACGAATGAGTACGGAATTTACATTGCCGACCAGAATACAGGCCAGACCCTGAATTATGCTATCTACACAAATGCCGGAGTAGTACGGTTTGGGGATATTGTATTTATAAATGAGATAGCAAATACGGGAATGACAATCGGGCTTACGATAAACCAGGGAGCGGCAGACAATGAGATTATAGCCCTTAAATCGAGCGATGTTGGTCACGGAGTGACAGATGTAACCGAAACTGATACTTATGGATTTATAAGAAAATGGGAAGGAGATCCTGGTGGATTGTATATAGCTGGATTAACCGAGACCTTAATAGGTGTAGATATAACAGGGATAGCGACAACGGCTGAAACAGGTAAGACAACTGGGGACAGTGCGGTGGTACAAATTAGGGTTTTTCAAAAATCTGGTACATCAGTAGCCGAAGTTGATGCAGATGGAAATTTATTAGCAATTTTATCAGGAGCTACAACAAAGTTTATTTTCGATAAAGAGGCGGAGCTTTTCCAACTTGGGACAGGTGCAAGACACTTCATAAACGAGACGGCCAATGCCAATATGACAGTAGGGCTTACGATAAACCAGGGAGCGGCGGATGATGAAATCCTGGCATTCAAATCATCTGATGTAGCACATGGAGTTACTACGATAACTGAAACTGATACTTATGCGCTTGTTAGAAAATATGATGGTGATTCGGGTGGACTTGAAATGCATGGGCTTTCTGATGGAACTACCATTGGAATACAGATAATTGCTCATGCACCCAATGTTGATACAACAAAAGACACTTCTGCAATTGGTACTTTTGTGGCAGGGAGCCGGAAAATAAGCGGGACTGGTTATACTGATTTTGATGCTGATTCGAATATATTTGTATGGAGAATTTCAAGAAATGCCGGACTCGAAACGGTAGCTCTAATTGATGAGGATGGTGATTTCTATTACGATGGAGCATTGCAGAATTATGATGAATATGAGGATGCCGTAGTCTGTCACGATTTAGCGCAACTTCTTTCTGGAGGTTTGGATAAAACACTCAGACACAATGAAGGTGAATTTGTTAAGCTCGGAATATTAGGCGCCCCATTAAAAGATGGAGGGCTTGTGAGTCACAAACGGATGACTGCCTTACAGCTCGGAGCGATAGGTCAACTTTATAAGGAGAAAGAAATACTAATAGAAAGAATCAATGCTATTGAGAAAAAACTAAGCCTATTAGAATCATAAGATTTATGCTATAATGCAACCTTGGGGAGGACAGAATGAAAATTAATCTCGACCATGCCTTTAAGACTATCAAGGGAAAAACACTGACTCAGCCATCACAAGAGCAAAGGGTGGCAGCACTTGAGGCACAGCTAAAAAATCATAATATTCCACTTCCACAGGTTCCGGCAACCGAAGATATGACTTTGAGAGAAGTGTGCCTTGCAGCACTCCAGGCAAATTTTGATGATGAAAAAAACCTAAGTGCAACGGAAAAGGTGGCTCGGTACTCACTGGCTACCGATATTTTCAAAGCAAAGGACAGCATTGAGCTTGCCTCAGAGGAGATCACGTTGCTCAAAAAGCTCATAGGTAAAGGATTTACCGTGCTGATTGTTGGCCAGGCATATGAATTGCTTGATCCTAAAATAGAGAAACAATAAAAAAAAGCCCCCGATCTTGTGAGACCGAGGGCTTCTTTCCTTAGAGCGATTATCCGTTTATGTGCGTGGTGATATCCTCCCCTGTCCTTGAGTCAAAATATCGGACACAACCACAAAATGTGCATTCATAAGCCAATGCGCCTGCTTCACAAAGCTCCTCTAGTGGCTCTAACTCCTGTCCCTGACACTCCGAACAATGGCATCGCGGGATGAAGTCGGGGTCAGCAAGAGTGATTCTGATAGGTATTGTTATCTGCTTTTGTATGTTCATTTGTAATACTGCTCCCTCCGTCGATCTTCTTTCTCTCGACGACCTTTCATCTTCACTTTCTGTTGAATCCTGAGTAACCGCTTTTGCTTTTCGTCTAACACGGCAACCCTTTCCTTTACCTCATTCTTGGGAGTACTGAGGACATATGTTAAGCCATAATGTCCCATGAATCCCTTTGATTCTGTCATAGAAACCTCCTCCTATTTATTTAAATTCTGAATAAAGTTTATAGGCTCGTTTTATTGCATCCTTTTTCTTTTTGTGTTCTATGGCACGTTTAACATTCCAGCCATCATTGACAGGCCAGTAAATCCAGGAGACATATTTACCATTTTTGTTTTTAGTAGATGAATAACAAAAGAGCCACTTTTTATAAGATGGTTTCCTTTTAAATCGTTTCCAATATTTGGATTTGAGTCCATCCGGAAAAGCAAATTTGCGCGGTGTAAATACATCAGGATCAATTACACCCTTATCAACCAGATTTGAAAATGCCTGTTGAACGACTTGATTAATATTACGGTTGAGTTTCCTCAATCCTTCTTTTTCTTTTTCATCCATGTTCTTACCCCCTTATTTATTTTGTTCCTCTAAAAACCTCCTCCTCAAAACCTCGAAATGATTCTTCAGCCACCAATCTGCCTCCATTCCCAAATGAGCCAATCGATCCGATGGACGTCCTTTCCGTATGAGAAGTAAAGTTTTTACATCTTGGGAAGAACATTTGCCGGGATCAAGATTAACAATGATATCAACCTGTTTATATGGATCGTCTTGTGTTTTTAATAATTTTCGTCTTAACATTTCTTTCTTCCCTTATTTTGATTCAAAATGCTTGAAAATTTTCTCTGTAAAAACATATGCCGGGGACGATCCCCCACAATGCTCATGGATTTCAGCAAGTGCAATTTGCTTTGCTGATTCCAAATCACCCTTCCATATTCTAGGATTCCATCCACCTAAAAGATACTCAACCGTAATTTTTCTCATATTTCCCTCTCCTTTTTTTCTCTTTGAATGGCCGTCTCCCATTGGCGTGCATCGATATGATCTCCGTTTTGATCTGCCTGCCTTATAGCTGCCTGGCAATCATAGGGATGTTGCCGGAGATACGTTATAGCCTGCTGGATTTTTTTTTCGTCGATTGTCATTTCATTCATTTCTCTCTCCTTTTTTTCTCTCTCATTGTGTTTCATACTTATAATATAAACCTTTTATACAACGTTTGTCAAGTGTTTTTTATAAATAAATTAAAATAATTTTTTATTGAATTTTTATTGAATTTTTGTTATAATGATTTTGACTGGAGGTAAAAAATGAACTCAACTGATTTAATTCAAGAGCTGAGAGACATCAAAGAACGTGAAGATATTAGTTATGAGAATATCGCCCGGGAACTTGGCGTAACACAGCAATCGGTCAGAAATTGGATGATAGGCGGTAGGCGACCCATGCCCGTAATGCGTAAGATTATCCGAGAATTCATCGGTCGGCATGAAGAAAAATGAGCAAGCCTATTGATATTACAGATAAAGTTATATTTGGATTAAATGATAATGAATGCCTGGAACTTAAAAAATGTGCATGTGGTAAAAAATTTGGCTGGTGGGAATTTATATTAGGTATGGACTCAGATTCAGGCTATCCGAAAGAATGCCCGAATTGTGGAAGGAAGATGTGGTTTTCTGTGGAAATAAGAGTTTATGAGGAGGGTAAATGAGCAGTGTCAATTACAAAATATCATTCAATGTATATGATTCATCATTCATTAAGATTGGGGAGGTTGAGATTACTATCGATGGTATCTTGGCGGAGATTGAGAAGGATTTGCCAGAAATCAAAAAAGCTATGAATTCAATTAAAAAAGAGATTAAAGACACGGTTGAGGACAAATGACCGGTGTCAAAATGAACAAGCCAATAACAGGGATTGAAAGCCTCACTATGAATGAACTGAAAGTGTTGAAGCTCGTTGCGGAAGGTCTAGATAATGAGGATATTGCGGAATCATTAAATGTCAAAACAAGTTCAGTACCGACATATCTCAGGAACATTTACCAGAAATTAGGCTTTGAAGGTGGTTATGGCAAGCGGGCTAAATTCGTTGAATATACGAGAAAAGAATTGGGTATTAAATAAATGAAGAATGGGGTTGACAATTGTATTTGAATCATATATCATTTCATTATATGAATCATATTAAGCATCTTATTATCTCAGGTAAAAACAAGGAGAATCAATACAATGAACCTCGATATTTTAAAAGCACGTCTTAAAGGCTCTCAGTTTAAAAAAATGTTAAAAAAGAAAAATGTCTCAAAATACAGGCTTGCCAAAGATTTGAATATTTCTCAAAGGACTTTATATTATTGGCAAAGGGAGACAATTGAACCATCTGATGAATTGGCAGTTAAGGTTGGCAGATATTTAGGGCTTATCGGAGATAGGGAAACTGAAAAACTTGAATTAAAAAAAGAACTTAAAGCACTTGGGGAGAGAATTCAAAGACTAGAATAAAAAGAGAATCAAATGAAAATCCAAATCACCATACCTGACAATGCAATAAAAGATGTTACCGAATACTGCAAAATTCATGGGATTGATCTGCACGGTAGGATGCAGATTGAGCTTGACAAATTTGTCGCTAATGCGTTGTGGCACATGAGACGACGGAGGCAGATTGAAAGGGAGATTATCAATGTTAGGTGAAATACCTTTCCATGTATTTTGGATATTGGGCATTATGGCAGGACTAGTTGGATGGATCTTTTATATTTTACTTACAGAGTTTTTAAAGGGAGGGGATGAATGATTGAAGTCAAAAACAGATATAACGGTAAGGTTATTTTTAGGAGTAAAAAGAAAACTATAAAAGAGGCGATTGAATTGAAAGTGAAAAATAATACTAATCTTTGGGCTGCTAATCTTCGGAGTGCCAACCTTCAAGATGCCAATCTTCGGAGTGCCAACCTTCAGGCTGCCGATCTTTGGGGTGCCGATCTTTGGGGTGCCGATCTTCGGTATGCCGATCTTCGGGTCAAAATACCACCA
>JGI10211J14876_10000228_pt1 | contig 23298 bp, 25 predicted proteins | sample Etolagsediment_FD_14876 | JGI IMG/M metagenome (IMG submission 14876)
CTATACCAACCTTTATTTTTTTACTCATTTCTTATTCGATTTTAATTGTTTTATTTGAAATTTTAATTCTTCATTTAATTCTTTTATTTTTGTTCTATTTTCATTAATCAATTCAATATCAGTAATATATTTAGGATTTACACATTCTATTCTAGTATCATTTGATTGTATTGGTATGTAAATAATTTCACCTTCAAAAGTTACTGGTGTAATTTTAGCTGCTACCTTATTTACATATTCAGGAATATCTTCAGCACGAATACCAGCTACACCAACATAAATTACTAATATATTATTTTTCATACTATTTACTATTTACTAACTTATACGTATTTAAATAAAATATCTTGATTAATTCAATAATTTTTTTTGTAGTATTTATTAAAAACAATAATAAAATATAAAAAACTATAATAATGGGAAACGAAAACATTGATAATATACCAAAAAAAGAAAGCATTGCTGATGCACTAAATAAATATAAATCAGGCGATAATATCCCAGTTGTTGGTGATTCTGTTCCAAAAGCAAACTTTAATGCTAATGAATATGAAAAAACTATGTCAAAAGAAACTGACCCTGATTTAATTACATCATATGAAATAGTTAAATTACCATCAAATGGTTTATACTACCCAAATGGTGTTTCTGAAGTTAATATCGAATATATGACATCTAAAGATGAAGATTTATTAACAACTCCATCATTAATCGAAAATGGTACTGTTTTAGATGTGTTATTAAAAAGAAAAATTAAATCTCAAGGAATTATAGTTGAAGATTTATTAGAAGGTGATAGAAATGCACTTTTATTATTTTTACGTACATCTAGTTATGGTTCAGATTATTCTGTAGAAGTTGTTGACCCAAGAACAGGTATCCCATTTAATTCAAAAGTAGATTTATTAAAACTTAGATATAAAATAGTTGAAGAAAAACCTGATGAAAGAGGTTATTTCTCAGTAAAAATACCAATGCGTAAAAAAACTGTTATAATTAGATTAATTAGTCATGGTGAAGATTCAAAAATATATAAATCAGCCGAAGAAATTAAATTAGCATATGGTGAAGATTATAGTCAATATAGTACGTTAAAACTAAAAGCAAGTATTGTTTCAATTAATGGAAAAGATGACAGATCATATATTGATAGATTTGTTGATGCTATGCCAGCATTAGATGCGTACACTATTCGTAAAAAAATCATGGATGTTAAACCAGATGTTGATATGGCATATGAATTTATGACTAATGATGGTTATAAATTTAAAACGAATTTAAGTGTGGGCATAGATTTTTTTTTCCCAAGCACCTAGCGGGTGATTACAAAAAAATGGTCGATGAAGAAATTTATATTTTGACCAAACACGCTAAGTTTCAAGCAGAGTACGTAGAAAGACTGCCAATTTACAGAAGAAGACACTTTTTGTTTTTATTACAAAAAGAAAATGAAGAAATCGAAAAAATGCAGGAAGCTGCAAGATTAAAAAATAGTAATAGTCCAAGTCATTAAAAAACTTGGACTATTGTATTTATATGTAAATGTTTAATAATGGCAGATAAATTAGAATTTTTAAAACAATTGAGGGATTTACAGGTTGATTATAATAATCAATTAAATACTGCTATTGATTTTAATGATAGAATAAAAATTCAAGAAGAATATATTGCAAATCAAAAAAGAGTCCAAACTGAACAAGAAAGACTAGTATTAGAATCAAGAAAACAAGCATCATCATTAACTGCTCAAGAAAAAGAAGAATTAACTAAAATTGTAAATGAACAACGAAATGTTAATTCTGAAGTTTCAAAAGAGGTTAGAACTAGACAACAATTATTAGGTATATTAAAATTCACTGTTGGACAATTTAAACTTGGTTTAGATTATTTATTAGCTTCAGATAAAATTATTAAATCAACAATCCTTAATTTAGGAATNTCGGGAGCAAAAGCTGATTTAATGAGACAATCATTCGAACAATCGGTTGGAATCGTTTCAAGTTTAGGTGGTTCATTAGAAGATATTCGAACAATGCAACAAGGTTTTGCTGATGAAACTGGCAGAGCACGTGCTTTAGTGGCTGAAACTCTGATAGATATAACTACTATTGGTAGAGGTACTGGTTTAGGTGTTGAACAAGCAACAAAATTAGCTGCACAATTTGAATATATGGGAATTGATGTTAGAAGAACTATGAATTTTGTTCAAGGTGTTGTAGAAACATCTGAACTTATGGGTCTTAATACAACTAAAATTCTTTCAAATATTAATAAAAACTTCAAAAAATTATCAACATTTACATTTATTAACGGTGTTAAAGCATTCAGTACTATGGCTATAGATGCTGAAAAAACTAGAGTTAGTATGGAAACTGCTCTTAATGTAGCTGAAGCAACAAGAGGATTAGAAAAAGTAATTGAATTAGGTGCTAATTTACAAGTAATGGGTGGTAATTTTGCAAAAATGGACCCACTCCGTTGGTTATATATGGTTCGTAATGAACCAGAAAAGGTTACAGAACAAATATCAAATATGACTAAAGGAGTTTATACTTTAAGGAAAATAATAAGTCCTGATGGTAAAACAACCTTCGAAAAATTTATAAGTCCTGCTGATGTTGATAGATTATCAAATGTTGCAAATTCTTTAGGTATTGCTAAAGAAGAAATGTTTGAAATTGCACAAAGAAGACTTGATTTATCTATAATGGATAATCAATTAGCTGGTAGAGGATTAACTAAGCGTGAAAAGGAATTACTTAAAGGTGCTGCCACGATGGATTCTAAAACTGGTAAATTCCAAGTTATGCTTGCTGGTCATATGACAGATATTAGTAAATTAACTAGTGAACAAGCAAATGCTTTTCAGAAAGAACAAACAACATTACAACAAAGAGCAAAAGAAGCACAAACATTTGATGAAGTATTCAAAAATACAATAAATGCATTAAAAGGTGCATTATTACCATTATTAAGAGGTGTTAATAAAACATTAGAATGGGTAAGACCTATTGCTGATTGGATGTCAACTCTTGCTGGAAGTGGTTGGGGTGGTGTTGCTACTGCTGGTGGTATATTATTAGCTGGTGCTTTAGCATGGAAAACTGTATTAAAAGGATTTGGAAATTTAACATCAGGTGCTGCAAATAAATTGACTGGTGGAATTGGAAGTCGAGGTTCTGCTTTATCTGGTTCACAAATGGCTGGTAGGGGAAAATTAGCTGCTGGTAGAGGTGCAGGTATGATGAAAGGTGGATTAGGTGTTGGTGCTGCTGCCGTTGGAGTGGGTGCTGGTATTGGTGTAGCATCAGCAGGTATTAGTGAATTAGCAAAAGCAATTAAAGATGTTGATGTAGATAAACTAAAAATGATGAATGGTACTATTGGTATTCTTGGTGGTACTATGGTTGCAATTTTAGTACCTGCAATGTTTGCGTTTGCTACGGCAGGTACTGCTGCTGCACCAGCAATGTTAGCTTTTGGTGCTGCTGCTTTAGGTGTTGGTGCTGGTATTGGAATTGCTGCATGGGGAATTGGTCAAATGGCTGAAGGTTTAGGAAATTTAATTGAAAAAAGTAATGGTGCTGGTGAATCAATGATAAAAGTAGGAGCAGGAGTTGGAATGTTAGCTGCTTCAATGATGGGATTTACAGTTGGTGCATTAGGATTATTAACATTTGCTGCAACAATGAAAACAATATCAAAAAATGCTGATGCAATTTCAAGAGTTGGTAATGCATTTAAAAATATTAGCACAGTATTAACTGGAAATAAAGAAGATTATATCGCAATACAAAATGCTGTCGAATCAATATCAAAAGTAAATACAAAAGGTGGTGGAATGTTAGCTGACTTAGCAAATATTTTGAAAAAACCATTAAAAGTTGAATTTGCTGATAGTAATGTAGCAGTAGTTAGTGATATTACATTAAATATTGATGGTGAAAAATTTATGCAAAAAATATATCGTCCAGTAACAGCAATACAAAGACAAGTTGATGCTAAAATTGGTTATGGAACAGGTACATAATTTTATTTTTTGAATTTAATTAAAAATCTCTTGTTTATTAAAAATAATTCTTGTAACTTTGACGAACTTTCCGTTTAATAAAGCAAACTGTCTAATAAGCCAGTCCACTTTATACACAAAAAGTCTTTTTATTCAATTCTACGAATTTAATAAACAAAATTACATACTTGATTATTAAATTTTACAAATCTAATAACAATTTGAATAATAGGAATACTATGCTCATTAAAATTCGCTATTTTAATCATTAACTTATTATACTCAATTTAAGGGAAAAATCCAAATCTTTTGATTTGGATTGGTTAGATCAAGTTATTATCATTCAATTTTTCACTTGGGTTAATACCCAACAATGTTTTAGGATAAATAAGTTTATATTGTGCGTTGAGGTTTGGGTAGATTTTGGCAGTGTAAAAATATGTTTAATAATTTAATATTACAAGTATTTATTAAAAATAATAAGATATTAATGGCAACACAATCAGATATCACAACATCTAATCTATTAACTACTACTAATCAAATAAGAGATACATTAGTAACTAGAAATTTATATACTCCATATACTGAGTATCCAACATATGATGATGGTGCTGTTGATAAAACAGTAAGTGCAATTAGTAGTATTACTAGTCTTTTAACACCATTTAAATCATATAATCTTGAAAATACGATTTATGGTAGATTGGTTGTTAATAGAACACCATTAAGTGAAATTGGTTTAGTGATGTTAGGTAGACAATTTGCTATGAACGCTGGTTCAAGTGTTGCTCAAGATTATTTACCAATAATGAATGTGTCTAATTTGTTTGATGGAAATAAAGACACTAAATTATTTACTAAAAGAATTAATTATAATATTACTAAAAAAGAAGATAAAACAGGTTTTAGTAATTTTATTGATAGTGTAACTGGTTTTTACCCAAATAAAAATTATCCGTTTACTAAGGATGCAGATAATAATGATTTTTTAAATAATACAGGTACTGGTCAATTAAAATTTTTATTTACATCAATAAATAATAATAGATTTAGACCTAATAATGATGCTTATAATGTTGTTTATTATGATAAGGCTGATGAAGCAGAAACATCAATACAAGGAACTAAAAATATATTATTATCAAACAATAAGAAATTTTTTGATTTTAACAATAATAGATTTTATCCATATAAATCGTTTATTGTTCAATATTTAAATAATTCTGAATATTCTAATGATGTAGCTAATCAAAACATGTTTAATTCAGCAGATTATAGTAATGGTGATTATGCACCAAATGATGATGCTATTGATTGGATGGGTAATCCATTAAAAAAAGATTATACATATACTTCGGTATTTGGACAAAATGATTGGATTGGTGATGAAACTGAATTTAGAGGAAACTTAAATAATAATGAAAATAAAATTGTTTGGGGTAGAGATGGAATTGATGATATTACTAATAATGTAGGTGCACAATATAGGGGTGATAATTATCAGGGATTTACTGTAGATGAATCAAAATTTGAGACAGATTTTAATGTTAAAACTGGTTTATTAGAGTATACTAGAAATTTAGTTATTGCTTCTCAGGGTGAAATTGTTGATATGACAAGAAAAGCCTTTATGAAAGGTGATAAGATTGCAGGTTTTAATGGTTCAGGTTTATTTAAATCTAATGATAGTACATATGCTGATTCTAGTGATAATACCAGTGTTAGAGGTACTCGTCAACATTCAGCAATTGACCAATATGATAAATTTACGAAAACAATAAGATTTAATGGGAATAAAGTATATGGTGGAAATGAAAATTCTGTAATATATGATTCAGTTTTACCTAGAATACACCCAATATTAGATAAAGAAGGAAACATTAATAATAAAGATTTAATGTTTAGTCTTGAAAATCTTGCAGTTAGAGTTATTAGTAAAGATGGAGTTGGTATAATTGATGATGAATTTGGGTCACCAATTCCTGTGTGTGAAGTAGGTCCTTTCAATGGACGTATAATGTGGTTTCCACCATACGCATTAGAAATTAATGAAACAACTAATGCTAAATTTGAATCAACAGTTATGGTTGGTAGAGGTGAGCCGATGTATAATTATCAAAATTCTGAAAGAAGTGCTGTGCTTAATTTTTCATTATTAATTGATTATCCACCACATGTAAAAAATTATAAAGATAGTAAAACATCACATAAAGATATTGCAGAATTCTTTGCTTTTGGTGGTGATAAATTGACCAATATTACACCACAAACTAATCAAGAGGCAAAAATAAAAGAACTTGAAAATAAGAAAGAATTAATTATTGGCGATAATAAATCAATTCAACCAAATTTAAATAAGAATTCTAAAACATTTACTATATATTTTCCAAATGATGTACCTAAAGTAAGTGATAATTTAAGTTCAATTATTGATACTATGTATGATAATTCATATGATATTCATCCTGAAATTATTACAACTACTGATTTAACTCATTATGGATTAAATAAAGATATATTTTATATTGGTGATTTAAATACTGTAAATGTTAGTGGGAAGACTTATTATGAAGTTTCAAAACCATATTCATATTCACAATATACTTCTGTTTTTGAAACTGATTTTTTTGGTAATACAGTTCCTTTAATTTCTGAATTAAAAAGATTTTTCGAAAACGAAGAAGATAGAGAATATTATAAAATTGAAATTATTGGGTCAGCATCAAAATTATATACCTCAGAATATAATGAATTATTAGGACAAAGAAGGGCAGATGCTGCAAAGAATTTTATTGAAAGAAAAATTTTAGCATTATTTGGAAAAACACCAGATCAAATGGGTGTTGAAATTACAACAGAAAGTTTAGGTAGTACTAAAGCTAGTGATGATGGTGCTACAGTAAGTGGAATTGCTCTTAAATCAGCTAAACAAGATAGATATTCAGAAATAAAAATAGTTAGAAATGATAAATCAGTTGATAATATTTCAAAAACATTAACTGCTGATGAACAAAAAACTATTGATGATATCAATAATGAAATTGTTGGATTAGAAAATGAGAAAAATAAACAAAAAAATAATGCTTCGGATTGTTTAATGAATGAAAGAACTGCTGATGAAAGTGCAATATTAAATGGTTTTAGCTCAATTAATAAAAATAATTTTTATCCAGCATTTCATTCACAAACTCCTGAAGATTTTCATAAAAGGTTAACATTCTTACAGCAATGTATGAGACAAGGTGCTGCATTAAGATATGATGTGCAAGTTGATGATAATAATATTACAAGAGCAAAAAATTCAGTTTTTGGTCGTCAACCAATTTGTATTTTAAGAGTTGGTGATTTCTTTTATACAAAAGTAATTATTGAAAGTTTAAATATTGATTATGTTGATAGTCCTTGGGATATGAATCCAGAAGGATTTGGAATGCAGCCAATGATGGCAAATGTTACATTAAGTATGAAAGTAATGGGTGGTCAATCGTTGAAAGGACCTATCGATGCACTTCAAAATGCTGTATCATTTAATTATTATGCTAACTCTAATTTTAGTTCTGAAGGTATGTATAAATTACCATCTGATGTTGCAAATAAACAAGAAAGTTATATGAAAGGTATATTGGCAACTGAAAAAGAAAAATTAAACAAATTAATAAATTAAAAGATGCCATATACTGATTATAATAGATATTCAATTTTAGAAAATGATGACGGTACAAAAGATGATATTCCTTTTGTTAATTTACCAATTAATTCAAGTGATAAATATGAGAATTGGAATCCTGATTTTAGTAGATTAGATAAATTATCACAAAAATATTATGGAAATCCATTTTATGATTTTCTTATTTTATATGCAAATCCAGAATATGTATCAGAATTTGATATTACAGATAATGCATTAATTAGAATACCATTCCCACTTGCAAAGGTTAAGGCTGATTATGAAGCAATTCTAACTAAATTTAAAACACAATAAATTACACTTGATATATTAATTATTAATTAGTAAGTTTGTAATTGCAATAATTTTAATTAATAATAAATGAAAAATAATATAATTGTAATTTATTCTTCACATCTTACTGAAGAAGAAAATCATAAATTTAATCATCATGTTTTAGAAACTGTTGGTAAAGTTAAATGTACTGTTCATGGTTATCAAAATTTTAATCAATATAGTTTAACAGAAATTTATAACAAAGCAATAGGTGAATATAATAATAGTGATGCAATTATGGTGTTTTGTCATAATGATATTGTATTTAAAACTAAAAATTGGGGTAAATTATTATTAAATAAATTTAATAATTTTGATTTCGATATTATTGGTGTTGCTGGAAGTCCACATCTTGGTGAAAATGGTGTGTGGTGGAATGATAGGTCTAAAATGTATGGTGTTGTAGAACATACTGATGGTATTAATACATGGGTGAATGAATATGCAAAACCTGTTGCAGGATATATTAAACCAGTTGTTCTTGTTGATGGTTTATTTATGGCTGTTGATTGTAATAATATTGAAAATAAATTTGATGAAGATTTTAATGGTTTTCATTTATATGATCTATCATTTTGCATACCTAATTATTTAGATGGTTGTAATATTGGTGTAACCACTGATATTAGAATATTACATAAGTCAGTAGGTATGACTAATGAGCAATGGGAAGTAAATAGAAAGCAATTTGCTGAAAAATATAAAAATGATTTACCATTAAATTATGAAGAATGATAAAAGTAGATAAAGTAGAAGAAGGATTACCAATTAGTGTTATTGTGCCTTTAAGTAAAAGTAGAAGGGATTTTTTCACAAATATGGTCTTACCATTAATCGAAGCGAATGATGTAATGGAAATTATTATTAATGATAATGAAGGTACAGCACCAAAGAAAAGAAATGATGGATTTAAAAAATCTACACAACCTTTTGTATTCTTCTGTGATGATGATATTTTATTACCGAAAAATTACATTAAATCATTATATGAAAAGCTAATAAAAGATCAAACAGCAGCATTTTCATATACTGGCTATCATGGTATTGTATTACATCCAGAATCACATCCTATGCATGGTAATTTTCAAATTCCATCAAGACCATTTAATGCACAAGTGTTAAAAGGAATGAATTATATTTCAACAATGTCTTTAATCAGGAGAGATAATTTTCCAATGTTTGATGAAAATTTAAAAAGATTACAAGATTGGGATATTTGGTTAACAATTGTGAAAAATGGAGGAAAAGGTGTGTTAGTTCCAAATCTTAAATTTTATGCCTATTATCTTGACTCAGGTATAACATCTAAAGGAACAGATAGTGGATTAGCAGCATTAAGACGAAAACATTCTTTATAACTATTTAAATATATAGTTATAATTATGAGAAAAAAAATTGACAAAAAAGAACTAATACTTAAAAAGATACAACATAGACATGATAAAAATTTGTATATCGAAAAAAAGAACAACATGAATGAAAGAAATCGTAGGAGAATTTTTGGAGATAAATCTAAACCTATCCCAATTTTAAAGAATGAACAACCCAATCCTTTTTTACGAAATAAAAGAAGGGAAGGTATTAGAATTCAAAAAGAATTTAGGGGTGAAATAAAAAATGATGTTGTTGTTAACTTAATGCCAACACCATATCAAAAAAAAGCATTTGTTGATTTTGATGTTGTAATATGTATTCCATCATATAATAGATATGAAAAAGTAGAAAGAATTATTTCACAATTATATAATGAACCAACAAAATATACATTTAAATTAGTATTATTAAATGATGGTTCTGATGATGAAAGATATGATAATTTACTTAATATTTATCCTAATATTCATTATATAAAAAATGAAAAACCAAATGGAAAAGTATTGCATTGGTATTGTTATAATCAGATGTGGGAAATTTTAAAAGAAGTAAAATGTCATGCTGTATTACAGATGGATGATGATTTTATATTATCAAAAGATTTCTTAAATGTATTAACAGATTTATTTTTTAATAAAAAAGAAAAAAACAGCAATATAATGGCGATAGCACCACATTTATGGTCATTTAATGAAACATCTGAATTCGAAAGTTGGTGGTCAAATAAGCATTTTGTTGATGGAATTGCATTAATTGATATTGATGTAATTGAGTTTATGGAATATAAAATGCTTGAGGTTAATGCTGATGAAGTTTGTAAAGCTGGAGTCCCTGTTCGTGCTTGGACTCAAATTGGTGACGCAATTGGTTATTTAAATAACGAGATATATAGAACTGAAAATTCGTTAGTTTATCATGATGGTAATGGTGATTCAAAATTACATGGTGATGTTAGAATTGATGGGCAAGGTGGTGTATATACTCAAAAATATATAGGTAAATTATGGTAAGTGTAATATTAAATGTTTATAAAAGACCACACACACTTGAACAACAGATTCAAGCAATTAAAGATCAATCAATTGAAGTAAAGAGTGAAAATATTCATGTTTGGTATAATAAAAGTGATGTTGGACAATATCTTCCAAAAGATAAAGAAATAAAAACATATACGTGTAATTGGAATACTAAATTTTTTGGAAGATTTACAGTTCCATTATTATTGAAAACTCCATATGTTGCGATGTTTGATGATGATACAATACCACAAAAAGATTGGTTAAAGAATTGTCTTGAAACAATTGAAAATCCTGAAACAAATGGTATTCTTGGTGGTAGTGGTGTTATTATTAAAGGGAAATCATATTTACCTTTCGATAAAATTGGATGGAATGGTGAACAATTAAATAAAACAAAACGTGTAGATTTAGTTGGTCATGCTTGGTTTTTTAGACAAGAATGGGCAAAATATTTATGGTATGAAGAACCTTTTACTTGGGATAATGGTGAAGATATTATGTTTTCATATTTAGCACAAAAGTATGGAGGTATTAATACATTTGTCCCACCACATCCAATTAGTAATAAAAATTTGTGGAGTTCAGATTTTAAAGTTGGGATGAAATTTGGTAATGATGAAAATGCTTCTTGGACAAAAAACGCACATTATGGTGTTAGAGATAAGGTTTGTTTTCATTGTATTGATTGTGGTTGGGATACTGTAAATAAAATTAAATAAGATGAAAACATTTGGTGGTGATTTTGATAAGTTTTTAAATAAAATTAAGTCTAATGAACATTTTTCATTGTCACGATGGGGTGATGGTGAATTAATGATATTAGAAAATAAATTTATTGATTTACGGAATCAAAAAAATGGTGAATTTAGATATGACCCAAATATGAATGAATATGTTGGTGTTAGAAATAAACTAGAATATTCATATACGACAACTGATGATGGATATTATATTGGTATTGCATGTCCTTGTTGTGTTGGTCAGGAAAAATATAAATATATGAAAACTAAGTCATGTCAAGATGAAGAACATTTGACTTGGGCAAATATTTATGTTAATTCAAATTATAAACGTTTTTTATCTGAATTTGTTCCAGAAATGAATAATCATGATATTGTAATGGTTGTAAATGATAAGGCAGATACTTCATTATTACCATTTAATGTTGAAAAAACATATCATGTTGGTACTGATGCATGGTTAAAGGATTATAATGTGTTTAGTGAAATAATGAAAGATTATGAAAATTCTAAAGATAAAATATTTCTTTTTGCAGCAGGACCTCTTGCTAATATCTTAACTTATGAGTTATGGGTTTTTATGAATAAAAATAATACTTATATTGATATCGGTTCTACATTAGATACTCAAATGGGAATGAAACCAACAAGAGGATATCATGTAGGTGCAAAAACATTAAATAAAATATGTGTTTGGTAAAATAAAATAAGATGAAAAAGATAATTCCATTGTTTAAGGTTTATATGTCAAATACTGCAAAAGATGTTGCAGGGGCAGTTTTAGATTCAGGTTACATAGGTCAAGGACCGAAAGTAGATGAATTTGAAGAAAAACTAAAAGATAGATTTAAAAATGATTATGTTGTAACAACTAATTCAGCAACATCTGCTGAACATCTAGCATTACATTTATTAAAAAAACCATTTAAAGGAATGCAGGTACATGATAATTATCAAACTAATCATAATTGGGATGGTATTAATGATGGTGATGAAGTACTTGCGACACCATTAACATGCACTGCTAGTAATTTTCCAATTCTTGCAAATAATTTAAATATTAAATGGGTAGATGTTGACCCTAAAACATTAAATATGGATTTAGATGATCTTGCAAGAAAAATAACATCTAAAACTAAAGCAATTATGCTTGTTCATTGGGGTGGTTACCCTGTTGATCTTGATAGAATTAAAGAGATACAAAATTGGTCAGAATTTAATTTTGGGTTTAAACCAAGTGTTATAGAGGATTGCGCACATGCATTTGGAAGTCAATTTAAGGGACAACCAATTGGTAGTCATGGAAACATCTGTACTTTCAGTTTTCAAGCCATTAAACACTTTACAAGCGTAGATGGTGGAGCATTAGTACTGCCACATAATAATCTATATAAAAGGGCAAAATTATTACGTTGGTATGGTATTGATAGGGATAATAATAAAAAAGACTTTAGATGTGAAGCAGACATAGAAGAATGGGGTTATAAATTTCATATGAATGATGTGAATGCTGCAATTGGTATGGAGAATTTGAAAGAAGTAGATATTAATGTTATTAATAAACATAAAGAAAACGCTAAATATTATGATGATGCATTGAAAGGTGTGAATGGTGTTGAATTACTTGAAAGAGACACAAGAATGGATTCAGCATTTTGGATTTACTCCATGTATGTTGATAGAAAACAAGAATTCATGGATTGGATGAAAGAATGTAACATCATGGTTAGTCAGGTTCATGAAAGAAATGATATTCATACATGTGTTAGGGATTATAAGACAATCCTTCCTAATCTCGATAAAATTACTCCAAGATTAATAAGTATTCCTGTTGGTTGGTGGGTAACTAAAGAAGAAAGAGAATATATTGTTGATTGTATAAAAAAGGGGTGGTAAATAATACATATGAGAATTAATTATATTATTGCAACTTGGAATGGTAGAAGGGTGAAACCTGCTGTTGATATGATTTATTATAAAAAAGTATTGAATAATCATATTAAACAGATAAATAATGTGAGAAATAATATTTCACAAATAACTATAATGAAACCATTATCAAAAGTAAATAATTCTTATTATGATATTCCTGAAGATAATAGAATACAAATTGTTGATTGTGAAAATAAATATTTTTCATATGGACAATGGTTAACAGCATTAAAGCGTTATGTTGATGATTTTGATTATCATATTTTAATTGAAGATGATTATGTTCCAGCTTGTGATAATTTTGATGAAAAATTGATTGATTTATATGAAGAAGGTACATATTTATGTTCATTAGCTGGTGATGATAAATCTTTTAATTTACCATTCCATTGTAGGATATCCAATGGAATTATTTCAAGTAAGACAATAAAAAAAATCATTAAAACTGTTGATTTTAATGATTGGTTTGATAGTAATTATCAATTAAATTTTTCAAAATATTTATTAGATAATAATATTGGACTTAAAGATTATAAAGATGAATATCGTGTAACTTTTTTTAGTTTAGGAAATATTATTGATTATAGTTGTGATAGTGAAAATAATTATGAATTAATAACACCGATTCAAAATATAGTAAAATGAAAATAGGAATTAGAAGATTAACATATAAAGATATACCATTTTTTAATGAGGTTAGAAACGAATGTTGTGAAGAATATTTACACAATTCTTGTCAATTTTCATTAGAAGAAACTTACGATTGGTTTTTTAATACAAAGCCATTATTTTTTATTATAATGTTAAATGGTGAATCAATTGGTTATTTCAGAACAAGCAATTGGTCTAAAGAAAATAAAAATATTTATATTGGTGCTGATATCCATAAAGATTATAGAGGAAAAGGATATGCTAGTGAAGCATATCGTCAATTTATTCCTATAATTATTAATGAATGTAATCTACATAAAATATCACTAGAGGTTCTGGAAACAAATAAAAGAGCAATTAGATTATATAAAAAATTTGGATTTGTTGATGAAGGTATTAAAAGGGATGAAGTATTAAAGAATGGTGAGTGGATTAATTCAAAAATAATGTCAATATTAGTGAGCGATTATGAAAACATGTAAAATTTATTGTACTTATTTTGGGACGAGAAGGGGGATTGCTTCAGCTAGTCCAGCAAATGCTGATGAAACACTTTCTGTTTTAAAGTTAAATATTAATAATGATATAATAATGAATTCTGGTGTTGAGAATATGGATGTTATAATTATTAATAATCAATCAAATGAAATTACTAATGAATGTGAAGAATATCTTAAATCCCTTAACAATAAAAAAATACCAAGCGGAAAAATAATGGTATTTAATAGAGAAAATAAAGGTGGTTCATTAGGTGCATATAGCTATGCTTTTGATCTTTTTGAAAATGATTATGATTTTTGGTTTTTTTGTGAAGATGATTTAATTACAATATACCCAAGATATTACGAAATTGCAATTAATGAGTTTTCTGATGAAAAATTAGGGTTTTTAGCATTGACATCTATAAATTTCGAGAATAATTTAAATAGAAAACATGTTTCAGGTGGTGTTGGTGTTTCAACTAAAGAAATATTGAAAAAAGTGAAAAAGAAATTTGGTAAATTACCATATGATGAAAGAAATAATTTAATAAATTATGCAGGAGTTGGTCAATCTGAAACACTTTTTACTAATTGTTATTTAGGTTTGGGTTATGAGGTTAGAATTCCATTAAATGATGAAGTAATACCAATAGCTGATAATTGGGAAGCATTTCCACCTCAAAGAGTTTGGCAAGAAAAAATAAAATTTGACACAAATAAAAAATTTTTGTGGCATATTGGATTATAAAATATAAAAAGATGAATAATTTTAAAGTAATAGATTTTAGATTTGCATCAAATAATGATGTCTATGATGAAAAGTTTGTGAGACCTAAAATGTGGTCAAGACCATATGAATATAGATATGTGAATGATTTCATTAATGAAAATAAAAATGGGATAAAACCAAAAATACATAATAGTTCTTGGGGTTTTGAAGGAGTGCATGTTATATTTAGAGATATGTTAACTGAAATTGGTGAATGTGTTCATTCTGATATTTCTGAATCAAAGGTTAGAGATACTTTCTATTATGATATTACAACAGAAAATAAAGAATTTGAAAACACTTTTGATTTTGTTTTAAATGTGTCAACAATAGAACATATACCAAAAGAAGAAGAAAGAAAAAAAGCAATTAATAATTTATTTAAACAGGTAAAAACTAATGGCTATTTAATTCTTACTTTTGATTATCCAAGGGTAAATCTTCCTGAAATAGAAGAATTAGTGAATGAAAAATGTGTTCGTGTTGAGAGTATATTGAATGGAAGTAATTCTGTTGCAGTGAATGAAACATATAGTGGTTTAAATATTGTTTATTTAATATTAAAGAAATTGAATGATGAATAAGATACAAATATATGGGTTACCTAGAACTGGAACAAATTATGTTGAGTTTTTAATTAAAAATAATTTAGATAATAATTATAAATCAATGCATTCTAAAGTTCAAAAACCAAAAAATGTTGAAGATTCATACATTAAAACCAGTTTCATTGCAACTAAACATTGTAAACCAAATATAGAATTAGGTGAAAATTTTATTATTGTTTTAAAAGAAAGTGGAAATTTTATTTCATCATTTAAAAAATGGAGAAGATTTTCAGAAAATGAAATAATAGATATTTATTTAAGAGGTATTGCTGATTATATTAAATTTTTTAATAAATTTGAATCAAAAGTAATAATTGTTTTTCATGAAGACATATTAGGTAATGAAGAAAAGTTTATCGATTTGGTTTCCAAAAAATTTAATATTGATAAATTATCTAATGAAATTATAACAACTGACTTGATAATGAATAGAAGTGGTGGTTGTGGAACAACAGATAAAAAATATAATTTAAATAATAAATCAGAAATTGACTTGGGTGATTTATATAATCAAATAAAAGAATTAAAAATCAAATTATGATATTAATAGCATACGGAACAAGACCAGAATATATTAAACTGAAATCAATAATGCATGAGTTTGATTCAAATAATATTAAATATATTACACTATTTACTGGACAACATAAAGATTTATTAAAAGAAAAGAAAGCAGATTATCATATCGATATTATTGATGATAATAATAATAGGTTAGATAATATAGTAAAATCTATAATGTCAATATTTTCTAATATTTTAGAAGACATTGATTATGTTTTAGTTCAGGGTGATACAACATCAGTACTAGCTGTCGCATTATCAGCATTTCATCATAGAATAAAAGTAATTCATCTTGAAGCAGGTTTAAGAACATATGATAACTCAAATCCATATCCAGAGGAACAAAATCGTAGATTAGTATCACAAATCACTGATATTCATCTATGTCCAACATTTAATGCAGTAAAAGTTTTAAATAACGAAAGAATTGGTGGATTAAAATATGATGTTGGTAACACAGTTCTTGATAATTTATTACCATATAAAAAAGATTGTGAATATAAGAATAAAATATTAATCACAATGCATAGACGTGAAAATCATGTTGAAATGGAAAAATGGTTTAAGGAATTAGAAAAAATAGCTGAACATTATATTGCTTATGAATTCATCCTACCATTACATCCAAATCCTAATGTACAAAAATATAAAGAAATGTTTAAATATGTGAAAGTGGTTGAACCAATGTCACATGATAAATTATTAAAACTATTAGTTAAAACAAGATTAGTTATTACAGATAGTGGTGGGATTCAAGAAGAATGTTCATTTTTTAATAAAAAATGTTTAACATGTCGAAAAGTAACTGAAAGACCAGAAGCGATAGGACAAAGTACATTTATGATAGATAAACCTGAAGATTTGTTTGATACTTTTCAAACTCATATTAATGATTATGAGATTAATTATAACAGTCCATTTGGTGATGGACATAGTGCTGAAAGAATTTGTAAAATATTAAGAGAAAAATAAATTATGGTTAGACATCCAAAATTCATATATGTTCATTTACAAAAATGTGCTGGTACGTTTGTTAGCACATATTTAGATGATAATATTTCAAAAACAAAGTGGAATCCACATCAAAAGCATTTAGGATTAAATGTTAGACCGAAAAATAAATTTATTTTCGGAACAATAAGAAATCCGTTTGATTGGTATGTTTCATGGTATATATTTGGTGTTAATGTTCATGGTAAATTTTCAAAAAATAAAACATTCCCAGAATTTATGGAATTATTGTATGAACAAAAGGGAATGTTACATGATATAAATATGAATATTTGTAATAGAGACAATATTGGTGTCTATACTTTTCGACATAATAAAGTCTTTAATATATATCCTGATTTTATATGTAGATTTGAAAATTTAGAAGAAGATTTAATTAAATGTTTTGATGAAAATAATTTTCCATTAAATGAAGAACAAAAGGAAATTTTATATAACACTAAAAAGATAAATACTTCACAACATTCACATTATAGTGAATATCATAACGATAAAACAATTGAAATTATTATGGAAAGAGATAAACTAATAATTGATAAATATGGTTATAAGTTTGAAACAAAATAATAAACCTTGTATTTTAACTAAAAAATAATTATCTTGTCACCCATATATCGAAAAATATGAAAATAGCTAATATTATTTACGAAAAGGATTTAGTTAATCATACTAAAGTTGATTATATTAATTACTATAATGAGCCAATTGAATATGATAAAATCGATAAAACACTACCAACTTTGTATGTTGGATGGTTGTTTATGAAAAAATGTAATCCTGATAATGATATTATTCAAAATGCAAACATATTACACAACAAAATTGTAGGTAATGAGTTATATTGGGAGTTTAGTTATGATGAAAATAGATCATCACATGTTAAAGGGATAGATAATTTTACTAAATTCATACCTCAATTTTATTTTACTCCAAAATATACATACGTTAATTTAGACCCAGTTTTTTTTCAGTTAGGATATATTGAAGACCTTATGGATGTTCTCCCTAAAAAAATTGATACAATATATAATTATAAAAATGAAATGCTTTATATTTTATCAAAACATGAAAAAGGTGGTCAAACATCTAGTATTGACCTTAAAGAGGGGAATCAAATATCTGGTATTAATCTTAAAATGTATGAATTTTTTAAGTTTAATATTGATGAAATATTAACTAGAATCGGTGAAAGAACCACAGATATATATGATGATTTGGAAGGTGAAACATATCAAAATTACTACAAAAAACTTCCAAAATTCCAACAACTTAAAAGATATATAATCACATTTTTGACAAAATGATTATAACATAGTATTTATATTAAAATAATAAGTACTATGGAAAAAAATGTAGATAAAGCACTTAGTGATTTTATTGGTGTTCCTGAAGGTAAAAAAACAGAAACAGTTAATCCAAAAAAAGTAATTCTTGACGAAAGAGAAGGATTAATTGAGCGTGTTGATAAAATTTACGTTACAAAAAACGGTAAACAATTATTAAGAGAACATTATTAATATTCACTAAATGGAAGCTGAAAAAAAATCAAATCTTTTCGAAGAACATCTTAGAAAGATTAAATATAATTATGATTATAAAATTAATGAATCACCTAAATATCAACCATTAGTTGAAGATGGTGATGAATTTGATGATGTACCATTAACTGAAGTTGGTGACCAAGAAGATGCACCTAAACCAGATGGTGGAAAACAACCCCCTGAACCATCTAATGACCAACCTATAGGTACTGATAAACCAATTGGTGCTGAACCTCCTGTTCCTGAATTTGACCAAGGTAGTGAAGAACAATCAACAGGTGAAGAACCACCAGTTGAAGCAATACCAGACGCTGAACCAGCAGAAGAAGTTGATGATATTCAAAACGAAATAATTAAACATAATATTGAGGCAATGAAGGGCATTAGTGACCAATTAGAAAGTCTTAATAGTATGACAACAGCATTAGATAGTAAATTAACTAATTTAAGTGCTGAAGTGGAAGAAGTTCGTGAACCAACAAACACTGAAAAACTTGTAGATAAGAAAAATGTTTCACATCCATATTATTATAATTTGAATGATTTTTGGTCTGGGAATTGGTTTAATGAACAACGTGAAAAAGAAGCAAGTAAAGGAATTAGAGAATTACCTGATGGTACATATATTGCTGATTTTGATGAATTACCATTAAAATCAAAAGGTGATGTACAGAATAGTTTTAATGATGTTTAATAATGAAAATCAATCATTCACATGGTTCTAAGGAAAGACTCTTTCAAATGATGAAAAGAGTTAATAAATTAAACGAAGAAGTATTATCAACTGAAAAAAGAGATGAAATTGTTACTGAATTTGTTAAATTTCTTAATGATAGACTCGAATTAAATGGTGATTTTCCAAGCGTTGAACTTTCCTATGATAAAAAATTAGCTCAAGAAATGAAATCGTTTGGGCAATATCAGGTTGAAGATAATAAAATTATTGTTATTGCAATAAATAGAAACTTAGCTGATATTTTAAGAACAATTGCACATGAATTCATTCACAATAAACAAGATAAAGAAGGTAAATTAAATCCGAATTCAGGAGAAACGGGTAGTGATGAAGAAAATGAAGCAAATGCTCTTGCAGGAGTATTAATGAGAGATTTTGGTAAAAATAATCCTATAATATTTGAATAAAATGAAAACACATAAAAAAAATAATAATGGTAAAGAACGTCTTTTCGAAATGATGGAAAGAGTTAATAAAATAAGTGTTAATGAATTCATGGGTAACACTACTAATAATTTAAATTCTAAAAGCGTTTTAGATTTTGCATTTAATGGATTGTTATCAAAAAAAATAAAGGTTAAACAAAGTAATACACAAACAAATGATGATGATACATTTGTAGAATTATTATGTTTAGATAATAATGGTAATAATATAACATTTACATTTAAATCAAATGCTACAGAGGGAGATCAAGATGGTGTATATAATGTTAATGATGTAATATTAACTAGTTTTAGTTTTGATGATATTGCTAGTGGTGAATCTGTTGATATGGAAGAAAATGATTTGAAAGATTTTAATGCTAAATATGGTAGTCAGTTATTTGATATAATTGATGATTATATTGATTATGATGAAAAAGAACCAGAAATTGATGAAGAATATGTGAATGCTGTAAAAAAGATTGATTCATATCCATTTGGTGGTGGTTCAGATAGATTACAAACTGGTAAAGCATATGCTGATGAAAAACCAACAAATCCTGATGTTAGAGTACAAGCACCTGAATTAAATAAATATGTTGATGAAAACAATAATTCACCAGTTGATAGTTTACCTGAGAATAAGAGAGCAATTATAAATAATGCAATTGATAATTTAACCAGAAAAAAAGGTAGACCACATGGTTCTTTAACAACTTCTGAAATAAATGATGAAATTAAAAGAATATCGTCAACTAATGAAAATTTAGATAATGTAGCTACTCAAGATGATAATAATATTATTGGTTATAGTGCTAGAAAACATATGAGTAATTTAACTAAAGAACAAAAACAATATGTGATAAAAACAGCAATTCATAATATTAATGATGAATTGAGTAAATATGGTATGACTAGTAAAAATTTTACTCATGAAGAATTTCTAAAAAAAATTAAAGAAGAATCAATTAAAATATACGAGAATTTTTTAGCGACAGGAAATGAGGGTGGTACAGGATTAAATGAAACTGGACAAAAAAGTGATTACCCTGACCCAATCGGACAAAAATTTAAATCAAAAACAAAATATCCAACACTAAAGAAAAAAACACAAACTAGTGTTAATATCAGTGAAGATGATGATGTAGCTCAAAAAGATACTGAAAATGAGCTAGAAGTTCAAATTAGTGAGCCAGAAGTTAATCAAATTGAAAAAGAGAAAGAAGAAACTGGTGATGAATTAAGTGGTGGTTTGGGTGATAATAAATCTGCTAAAGAATTTGATACAGGACAAATAATTAGGGGTCTAGCTGTAGAATTAGAACATACTGATGACCCATTGATTGCAATGGAGATAGCAATTGACCATTTAACTGAAATTCCAGATTATTATACTAAGTTAGATAAAATGGAAAGTGGTCAATGTGATGAACCTGATAAAAATGAAATTAGTAATGATTCAGATAAATCACAAGAAGAAATGGAAGATGTTTTACTTGGATATTCACCAAAAAACGTAGGTGATGACCATCCATTGAGTGATATATTAGATAATGATGGAACTGAAGATGATTTATCTAAATTAAATACTGATGAAAAGGGTGTTAATAAAGCAATAGATGAAGATGATAATTATGAGGAATATCAAGGTAATGTTGGTGATAGATATGAAGATGCTAACGGAAATGAATTTTCTGTTGATGGGAAAGTAAAAGGTGGTGTCACTCTTAGGGGTCAAGGAGGTACAAAAGAAACTGATACTAGAAGTTTAGGTTTTATGAGAAAATTAACCGAAGAAAAAAATGATGATAAACCATTAATTAATGAAGAAGAAATAAAGACTGCAAGACAGGTATTAAATAATAGAGGTTTTAATGATGGTATGTCAAAAAAAGAAGCAGTTCAAATTTTAATTAAAAATAATATTAAATAAAATCTAAAAATATCATATTAAAAAGACTACCAAGTGTAGTCTTTTTTGTTTTATCGTATTTATATGAAAAAAGAAGATGTCAATATTTAGGTCATATTTTTCAAAAAATGCTACGCTGATAGAAAATAATATCACGAACAATTCTCAGAATCCAGTTACTGAGATATCATACGGTACACTAAATGAGCAGGTTAGTAGATTTATCTTAGATATTGATTTCGATAATCTTAGGGAAAGAATTATACAAGGATTAATTAATCCAAATAATATTGAAAAACATGTTTTACACTTAACAAATACAATTAGCTATGCTTCTCAATATATTGGTCAAAAATCATATTCAGATACTATTGAAAGGGCATCAAGTTTTGATTTAGAGTTATTTAATGTCAATCAAGATTGGGATGAAGGTAGTGGTTATGATTTTGTTTATGATGATTATTTAACAACTGGATTAGAAGAACAAGTACCGAACTGGTATTCAGGAAAAACTGGTGTTTCTTGGGATGTTGATGGTTTATATAGTTCAGGAGTTACTAAAATTTTAGGGACTGAAAGATTTGAAAAGGGAAATGAGAATATTGATATTGATATAACTGATTATGTTAATCAAAGATTATTTGGTACTGGATATACTGGAACAACAATATTTACTGGAACTTCATATGGTGTTGGAATTAAATTTCCTGATGCTTATGAAGAAATAGAAACTGAATTTAGACAAGCTGTTGGATTCCATGCGAAAGAAACTAATACTGCATATGAACCATATTTGGAAACAACAATTGATGATACAATTGTTGATGATAGAAATTATTTTTATTTAGATAAAGATAATGATTTATATTTATATGTTAATTCTGGTGGTATTAAACAAAATGTTACAGTTAATAGTGTGAAGATTTATGATAATGAAGATAATTTGTTAACAACAATAACTGGTGATTCAATTGTTAATGTTCAAAAAGGTGTTTATAAAGTTACTATTAATGTTGATTCTGATTCATATCCAGATGCAGTAATATTTAGAGATGAATGGTCAATTACTAACAATAATAGAGAAACAACACATGATGGTGAATTTTATTTAATTTCACAAGATAAATATTTAACATTCGACCAATCTAATCAAATTGTAATGGATAATTATTATTTTTATTTTTGGGGGATTGGAGAAAGAGAAAAAATTAGAAATGGTGGAATAAGAAAGATAAAATTAACTATTAAAGAATTATATCCAAATCAAAATATTTTTTTACCTTTAGATATTGAATATCGATTGTTTATGACAGTTGGTAGTAAATATGAGGTAGATATCATTCCATTTACACAAGTTAACAGAACAAATAGTGGTTATTATTTTAATCTTGATACTTCGTGGTTAATACCACAAGACTATAAATTACAGATTAGATTAAAAAATGGTGACTATTATGAAAATAAAGAAACCCTCTCATTTACAGTCGTTAACGATGGGATTTTAAATGTTTAAAACCGA